>Ga0207051_1006_pt2 | contig 44872 bp, 49 predicted proteins | sample Alteio_BWMinCont_61_FD_153292 | JGI IMG/M metagenome (GOLD analysis project Ga0207051, IMG submission 153292) | Enriched cells from forest soil in Barre Woods Harvard Forest LTER site, Petersham, Massachusetts, United States -... | ecosystem: Environmental > Terrestrial > Soil > Temperate forest >...
CATCGCCCTATCAGCCCCCAATACTCGCCTGCTTATCTAAAAGGAATAGTAATCCATCCCGAAAATGCCCTTAAATTCGACTTCATCATTTATAAAGGCGACAAGCCGCTGACCGATTTCCAAAAAAGAGAAGAATATACAAAATTAACCAAATACTTTTTAGCCTCGCTAGCCATTCCCGATGATGATCAATGGGTCAATCTATCTCCTTATGAGAAAGACCGTATCATTAAGGATGATTTTGGTAAAACCGAGATGGGCCGTGATCTTTTGGCACAGGATTATCTCTTGAAGCAAATTACCGCTTCGTTGATTTATCCGGAAGATAATTTAGGAAAGAAGTTTTGGGACAAGGTTTATTCACAAGCCCAAAAGCAATATGGCACAACCAATATTCCGGTGAATACCTTTAATAAGGTATGGATACTTCCCGATGACGCGCTTATTTACGAGAAGGGCGATGGTTCGACAAGCTCACCATTGACAGCCTATGTGTTAAAGAACCATTTACGGGTGATGTTAGAAGAAGATTATTTGTCCTTGCAAAAGCATTCTGGAATTAATTCTGTCATTCCTGGATCCTCAATTGTCATTCCGGCGAAAGCCGGAATCCACAACAAGAACAACGTCCATGCATTGGCCTCCCAAATTGTCCGCCAAATCGTCCTCCCCGAACTCCAGCGCGAAGTCAACGAAGACGCAAATTTCGCACCCTTAAGACAGGTCTACAGCGGCATGCTGTTAGCCACTTGGTTCAAACGTACTCTTAAACAGTCCTTGTTAGGCCAAATTTACGCCAATAAAGCCAAGATCAAAGGTGTTGACCAAGACCCAAAGACCAATGAAGAAATATACCGACAATATCTACAAGCCTACAAAAAGGGAGTGTTTAACTTTATTAAAGAGGATGTGGATAAATATACCAATGAAACGATGCCAAGGAAATATTTTTCGGGGGGAATGGGTAGCTATGCAATGACCGCAGGATTTGAAAATGGAGATGCTGTCCATATTACTCATGATAGTGCTATGGGGCAACGAGCGGAAAAACAAGCAATGCCATATTTGGATGTTGCAGATTTGGCTATGGTTGAAGATAAAGCACAAAATGTAATAATTAAAGATGCGGCGATGATAAAAAGAGAACCTACTGAATATGAAATAAGGGAACGGGCTTACAAAATCTGGGAAGAAACGGGTAGGGAAGACACAGATAGAAACTGGCAAAAAGCAAAAAGGCAACTATTAATAGAAGATGAACAAAGAAATACTTCGGGATGGAATGAAGAAACGCCCGTAGGTCAAATGGGGTTTTCTGATGTGACCGCACGCAATCTAATTGTACTTAAACTAAGAACATTAGGTGATTTAAGACAGCAGGGGGTTTTTCAACGGTTACAACGATTGGATATTATCAGCGCTAGGATGTTAGGAGAAATAATAAATGTCCTTAGAAAATATGGATGGCAGTTGGGAGGGGATCCTTTCCGTTTACACCTTGATATTTACGGTGTAAAGTTAGATGTGCTTCGCCGCGTTTTTACAAAACGGGGGCTTAGCATAACCGCCATTGACGGGTATATTTCACGTAATTTTTATAGAGGGATTACTTATGTAAGGGAATGGCATTTCCAAAAAACTTTTTTTAATGACCCTGTTCTTTGGTTTATTAACACCTACGGTAATCCTGCGATGGGGGCTGATAGGGCGATGAATAGCGATCTTGCTGATTGGATCAAGAATCTAAGCCCGGAACAACAAGCGGCGACAACGGAATTCTTACTATTTACAAGACGTTCAGACCTACCATCTGCATTTAAGTTAAGAGAAATGCTAAATACTTATCGAATGGAATCTGATATAGGTGAAAAAAGTGTTTGGTTCGCAGAGAGAATCAAAAATATCATCCTTTCACATGAAGGACTACGCACCTTGGATTTTGTTCAACCTGACAATATCAGGCATCTCGCAGATCTGGCTTACGTTGAAATGTCGAAACAATCTAATTTTACAATAATGATAGGATTTAATACGAAGACTCGACTTTTTGATATTTCCTTATTAAACCATAGGGGGAAAGATATCCATATACCTGTTGGCAGCGACCGGAGGATGGCGCAACGTATTTATGAGCGGGTAGTCTCGGCGGATGCTTTTAGAGATTCGACAATCGAAAGCGCAAGGGATGCCATTGTTCAGCTTAAAGCGGAATCAACCAAGGACCATCTTTATCAAGAACATACAGAAATTAATGGAATATTTATTGGTGTTAGTTACGAGCCAGATTTAATAAACTATGCATTATATTTAGATCAGGTTGAACCAAAGCCCGATGTCCTTCCTGCCTTCATTGGCATCTCTCCAAATACTGATGATGCTAAAAAGGTGTTTGAAAAAGCAAAGGAACTGGTTGGACAAGGATTAGATTTCAATACCGTATCAAATGAGGTTGGGTTATTTATTGCCAGTTTAAAGAATGCGGCAATGAGTGCTGCAAAGAAAGAGGCCCGAATAGAAGATAAGGCGATGAATTCTTTACAAATTCATGCGGCCACATTTCGGTTCATGCAAGTACTGATGCCTAAGGTTGAATACTCTGCGGATTTTCAGGAAGGACCTGTAAGTACAGTTGTAACAATTACCCAAAAGAAAAGAAACAGCGCGCCCTTTATGAGTCAGATTGTTGAAGATTTTGAAAGATTGAAGGGGGCTTTTTTCTCTAATATTACAGTTACACGAATAGCACAAAATGATTTGTATGTTTTAAAGTTTAGAGTCACTACACTAATTCAAGTTATAAGAAATCCAGATGCGGCGATGAGGACCGAGCCCTACGAAAGTGAATTGAAACAAGTCGAGCAGAAATTAAAGCAGACAACCCTTTCGGATGGAACTTCACTTTATACCGCTTTCTCTCGGGAAATAACTACAGCCGAACTTGTGATTTGGCGGTATTTGGCCCAGGTACCGGACGACAATGGATTGCCGGATGAAGATGGGAAATTTCCATTATGGTACGGGAATGATGAATTAGAGGAGTATTTAAACAATGTACGCTGGGCCATCGTTAACCCGGTAAGCTCATGGGACGTGAAACATGAATCTCTCGTCGAAAAAGTATTCAAAGCATTGAAAGGAATAGATAAAGAGGAGTTCAATATTAAAGCGGCCGATGTAAAGCAAAAATTTATCTTCCATCCGCATGATGATAAAAGCCGGTCTTTTGAATTAATCAAGGATAAAGAATACTGGATTGTTCTTAAAAGTAACCTTAGAAACGCTCAACCTATACCCAGGAAATTAAAGGTGGTGGATGCAACCGAATCGGAAATATGGGAAAATTCTTTCATTGTTGTTGAGTTCGGTGATCACAGAGGGCCTTATTTCCTTAAAAATATCAGATTAATTACGAAAGACCCCAAAGGCAAAATGGTGGTTTTTCGAGATCAGGCGATGAGTGCGCAAAATGAACTTGGTGGAATTGATTTAAACTCCGCTAATTTAAATTTACAAATCAAGCGAGACGGCCATGGTGTGCCATTGCCATTGGCCCAGCAAGACCTGGCCCAATTAAGCAATATTGAAGGCCTAGACCCCGTTATCCTTTTCATCAAGCCCGCCAGTCAAACGGCATTATTTTCCCAAGTTGCAGCCCAGCCCTAATTACCTGTTTCAAAATCCTGTCAGGTCTTGACAAAACAGTGCGGCGGTATATACTTTTAGTAGTACCAACGCACCTTATGGAGCAAGGAGGGCTTATGAAAGTGCTGTCGCTTAAAGTCAAAGAAGATATTTTGCAGGAAACCGACCGTGTGGTCAAATCCATCCACACTTCCCGTAATGCCTATATAAACCACGCCCTTCGTTTATATAATCAGCTTAACAGTCGGCGTGTTCTTAAAGCCAAGCTGGCCCGTGAATCCAAAGCAGTGGCGCCTGTTTCTTTGGAAATTTTATCCGAGATGGAAAAAATCGTTGACGGTTTAGGGTATGAAAATTGAGAAGTTTCATATCTATTTGGCTGATTTTAATCCGCGCATGGGCAGTGAGCCGGGCAAAATAAGGCCGGTGGTCGTGCTTCAGACGGACTTGTTAAATAATATTCATCCAAGCACCATTGTTTGCCCTTTAACCACTCAGGTCATAAAAGATGCGGATATTTTACGGGTGCATCTTCCAAAGAAAGAGACAAATTTGGACCATGACTCCGATATTCTGGTGGATCAAATCCGTGCCATTGACAACAGGCGTTTTCTTAAATATGTCGGCCGCCTGAAGCATACTCATCAACAGCAATTGATGGAAAATATAAAAACGCTTGTTTTAGAGTAAATGAAGGCTTAGACCCCGTTATTCTTTCCATCAAGCCCGCCAGTCAAACAGCATTATTTTCCGAGCTTCTGCGAGTGTCCGGTATGAGGACCCAAGTTGCAGCCCAGCTTTGATTGTTAATAACATTTTCAACTTGCCAATGCCGCAGGAAATGCTATACTTAATCAGAGTTAATCAGTACTGAACAATGCTGAACAGGAGGATAAAATGACCGTTGAAACTATTCCAGCCGTAAGGGCCCGTACTCACTTTGGGGAAATAATGAAGAAATCTTACAAAAAAGGTGCCCGCTATATCGTTGAAAAATCCGGTATCCCCATGGTTGTTATTCTTAATGCCCAGGACTATAGCCGCATGGTTGAAGCTGGTGAAGAACGCTTTAAGATACTGGATCGTATTAAATCAAAATTACCTAAAGTCTCTGAAGACGTCATTTCTGAAGATATTTCTAAAGCTGTATCTGCTCTAAGAAAACGGCATGCTTAAAGCTGTCATAGACACTAATCAATTCGTAAGCGCCTTGATCTCAAAACAGGGCCCATCTGCTCTATTAATGGATCGCTGGAGACAACAAAAATTCATTCTTGTCACCAGTCCTGAAATTATCACAGAAATTAAAAGGGTCCTTGAATATCCTCATATAGTCAAGAAATACAAACTTAGTAAGTCGGATATACAATCTTTATTGATTTTGGTAGAGCATGAAGCTGTTGTGATACCAAAACCGCCAATCGTTCATATTATCAAAGATGATCCCGATGATGATAAATTCCTGGCATGCGCAATGGCCGCTAAAGCGGAATATATTGTTTCAGGTGACCAACATCTATTGAATTTAGGCAGTTATATGTCGATTTCTATTGTAACTGTCAGGGATTTCCTGTTGAAATGCGTGTGAATCAGGGACAGATACTGATTTTTATTAGACCTTTAAAAAAGTAGTGTCTGTCCCTACTTTTTGGTATACTTAAAACCATGTTACTTAACCCATTGACGCTGCATTTGCCCAAAACTTCCCTTGAAGCGGCCCGGCTGTTTAAGGAATTGGAAGATTCCAAGGTCTTGGCTGGCGGCACTTTTTTGCTTAACAGCATGAAGTTACTCAAACACAAGGGGACTAAGACCGCGCGCAATATTTTAAGTTTAGCCAAGATTGATGAGTTAAAAGGTGTCAGTTTTCAAGGTGACACGCTGACCATTAAATCCATGACCCGCATTAATGAACTTTTTGTAAGCCCTTTACCTGACGGCCATTTGAAAATTTTACATACTGTTTGCCGCAATATTTCCACCAACCCTATCCGTAATATGGCGACCGTTGGAGGTAATTTGACCTGCCGTTACACCTGGACGGAAATGGGAGCAGTGATGATTGCCCTGGATGCCAAAATGCATTTTTTGGGACCTGACGGCCAGGAAGATATTATCGCGGCTGAAGATTTTTTCAAGAACGCGGCCCGTTCTGAAAAATTATTTACCCATGTGACCATTAAAACCCAGGTAGCGGCCAGGACTGCCTACCGGCGAGTCAGAAAAACTCTGCACGTTGATGTCCCTATGCTAGCTATTTGTGTAAAAACTGAAATTAAAGGCAAAAAATGGTATAATACTAGGATTGGCATTAATAACGGAGTGGCTTTTGCCCAAAGAGACACTGTTTTAGAGGAGTTTTTAAATAAAAGTTTATCATCGCCGGATTTAGGCAAGCAAGCTTTGGAGCATTTAACAACGAGTATTTACGATACACGTTCCAATGATTATAAGCAACACATGTTCAGGGTCAGTTTAAAATCCGCTATTGAGGAGCTCTGTAAATAGCCATGTCATTCCCGAATGTTTTAATCGGGAATCCATTTAAAGACTAAATATATGGATGTAAAACTAAACATTAATAAAAAAGAGTACCATTTAAACCTTAAGGGCCACGAAACCCTTATGGAAGTTTTACGCGAACAACTGTCTTTGACCGGCACCAAGACCGCTTGCCAGGAAACCGAGTGCGGCACCTGTACGGTCATGATCAATGGTAAAGCGGTGTTATCATGCATAACTTTAGCAGCCAATGCCCAGGGCGATGAAATCACCACGATTGAAGGTTTGGCCCAAGGGGATGTTTTGCACCCGGTGCAACAAGCTTATATTGATTATGGTTCGGTGCAATGCGGTTTTTGCATACCGGGCATGATCATGTCATCAGTTGCTTTATTAGAGAAAAATCCCCAGCCGACCCAGGAAGAAATTGAGTACGCGCTGGATGGCAATATTTGCCGTTGCGCCGGGTATCCAAAAATATTTGAAGCCGTGCGTGAAGCCGGCAAAAAGATGAAAAAATAATATGGCCCTCACACCTAAATCCAAATTTGTAGATGAATATGTCGATCCCGTGGGAAAAAGTGTGCCGCGTATCGAAGGTAGGGGCATTGTCACAGGCCAGACAAAGTACGTTTTTGACGTGTATTTCCCCAATATGCTGGTCGGTAAAATGCTGCGCTCCCCGCACCCGCACGCGCGCATCATCAGCATTGATACATCCAAGGCCGAGGCCTTACCTGGAGTGAAATCTATTGTAACCGCTAAGGACACTCATCAAATCAAATTCGGTTCTAATGAATATTTCTTTCCGCATACTGTTGATCAAATGGCCATCGAAGCGGACAAGGTGCGATATATCGGCGATGAAGTGGCCGCTGTCGCGGCTGTTGATGAAGAAACAGCGGATGAAGCCCTGCGTTTGATTGATGTCAAATATGAAATCCTCCCTGGGGTTTTTGAAATCGAAGAAGCCATCAAGCCCGGCGCTCCCCAGATCCATGAATCTCTCAATAATATCGCGGTGATCTTGCCGGTTAATTTTGGCAATCCCGAACGCGTGATGAAAGAAGCGGATATAGTGCGCGAGGACAAATTTTGGTGTCCCGTAGCCCATCCGGCACCGATGGAGCCTCATGTCTGTGTGGGGCAGTGGGAAACTTTCACTAATAAGATTACTCTGTGGTCTTCTTCCCAAGCGCCTTTTAAATGCCGAGAAGCTCTGGCTAAAACTTTAAAAATGGACCTTAACGATGTGCGAGTTATAAAGATGGCAGTGGGCGGCGGCTTTGGCGGAAAATTAGAAATGCTGCCCATGGATTTTGCTGCCTGTCTGCTTTCTAAGAAGGCTGGGGGCCTGCCGGTTAAAATATCTTTGTCCCGCGAAGAAGAATTCACCACCACCCGCCGCAAGCACGGCATGATTTACAAAATTAAGACCGGTGTCAAAAAAGACGGGACTATTCTTGCGATCACCGGTGAGGTCTTGGCAGACGGCGGCGCCTATTGCAGTTATGGGCCGACAGTCCTGGCCGCGGCCATCATGCGTATTTTCATGGTTTATAAAATCCAGCATTTTCGCATGAGCGGTTATCGCGTTTATACCAACAATCCTATCAGCGGAGCCATGCGGGGGTTTGGGGGAGTCCAAAGCGGTTTTGCCATTGAATCGCACATGGATATGATTGCCAAGGATTTGGGCATGGACCCGATAGAATTCCGTCTTAAGAACATCACTGAGCCCAATATGGTGACAGTTAATAAAATGGTATTGACCACAAATGGATTACGCGAGTGCATTGAAAAGGCGGCCAAAGCTTCCGGATGGAAGGAAAAGCGTGGCAAGCAGAAACATTTAAAACGCGGCATAGGCATTGGTATTGCCGCGGATGTGATGGGTTCAAAAATGTATAAATCTCACGAATCCGCCGGAGCCATAGTAAAGGTGGAAGAAGACGGTTCGGTTTATTTATTTACCGGTGCCGCTGACACCGGACAAGGGTCTAACACCGCATTGTCTCAGATAGCCGCGCATGAATTAGGCGTCAGTTATAGCCGCATTAAATGCAAGTCAGGGGACACGGAAATAACACCTTTTGACACCGGATCTTTTGCCAGCCGTGTGACCTTTATATCGGGTAATGCGGCACTTTTGGGCGGCAGGGACGCCAAGCTGCAGATTTTGGAAATAGTTGCCAAAGACAATAATTTGAAAATTGAAGATTTGGATATCAAGGCAGAAAAAGTGATTTTCAAAAAAGACGGTAAGCTGCTCATGAGTTTTGACCGCGCCCTGGAGCTTTGTTATTCTTTTAAGTACGGCAAACAGATTATCGGCCGCGGCTCTTATAATCCCAAAACAACTCCCATTGATTTTCGCACCGGCGAAGGTAATGTCTCCGGAAGCTACGGTTTTGAGGCCCAGATTGCGGAAGTGGAAGTAGATATTGATACCGGCAACGTTAAACTGCTGGAATTATGGGACGCTCATGATATCGGCAAAGCGATCAATCCCCAGTCGGTCGAGGCCCAAATCGAAGGATCGCTGGCCATGGGCATTGGATATACATTTTATGAGGATTTAAGGTTCAAGAACGGCCGTGTACTCAATGCGAATTTTGCCGGTTACAGAGTGCCACGTTCCATCGGCCTTCCTAAAATGACCAGCATTTTGGTTGAAACCGATGAACTTGAAGGCCCCTTTGGCGCCAAGGGTATGGGGGAGGCGTCCTTGCTGCCGACATCAGCGGCGATTGCCAATGCTGTTGAAGATGCCATTGGCGTGCGGATCAAGGAATTGCCAATCACAGCAGAAAAAATCATTAAGGCATTGAAAGAAAAAACAATTAGTATATAATCAAACCTATGAAAAGCACATTATTTGCTATTTTATTTTTAGCCGTTTTTTCTTCAGGCTGCACTATTTATCAAATCAGCTCTAAAGACACGTCACAAGAATATTACGTGCCTAAAACCAACATTGATGATGTGGCTTATGTTGAAAAAGTCGATAAGCCTTATACTGAAATTGCCATAGTGACTGTGACGACAGAACGCCGCCAGCCCTTGCAAGACGTATTACCTAAATTGAAACAAGAAGCCGGAATGCTCGGTGCTGATGCCATCACCGATGTTCAAAGTGATGCCACTGATCTGTGGAAAAGATATGCGCCTCAGAAAATTTTAGGCAACGCCTATATCCGCTCGACCTATACTGCTCAAGCTATCGTTTGGAAATAATATCTATTGATTGGTCGTCATGCCCGACACTCACAATTGTTCGTCATTCCCGAATGTTTTTGTCGGGAATCCAGAAATTATTTTTTCTAATTCCTGGGGAGTGTTGAAGCTTTTGACGATGCCTTCATCATCAATATCAACCGTTTGTGGAGGATGTTGGGCAAACAAAGAATTAAGTCCTTGGTCTTTAGGCAGATTGAGGACTTTTGATTTTAAACGTTGATGAAAAATCGGCGGATGGCCCTTTTTATTTTGGTATGAAGGTACCAATATATCAGGATCATGTTTTCCAAAATAATCAATAATTTTATCAATGCTCGAAGCTGCCACTAACGGACAATCCACGGGTAATAGCAGTACACCTTTCGATGAAATATCCGCCTCACGCCATCCTGCCTGCACAGAAGAGGCTTGCCCAAAATAATGGTTTTTATTATAGACAACACGGATACGGCTGTGTATAAATATAGATGGCTGTATTTGGTCGGCCTGTGCGCCTAATACTACAATGATCTTATCACAAGAGGTTTGGAGTAAAGCCGTTTGAATGTGTACAATTACCGGTGTGCCCCAGAGGGAAGCCAGCGCTTTAGGTGACCCAAAACGTTCACTGGCACCCGCGGATAAAAGGATACATGTAATCATGGGATTATTATAACATATGCTGGTTCTTTACTTGGCCGTTTTAATTATTTCTGGTTACTGGGTAGTAAAAATTTTGGCCCCTGAGATGGCAAAACCTCCATTACGCCGTATATCAAAGGCCGTGCTGGAACCAAATCCCCAACCAAATCCGGTATATTTTTCTCCATCTATTGGGCCTGACCAGAGGATAGAAAAGCTGGAATCACTTTTGGCTGAAAAAAACAGGAACATCAGTATTTTGCAAAAAGAATTAAGAATATTTCATGCCCAGGTACAATCATTCGATACAGTCAAGATGCTTTTGGATGATGAGATCCATCATTTGAGGGAACAAAACCGTATATTTCGTTCTGAATTGGGATTGCCCTCTATTGTCTCGCCTCGCGCAAACAAACCGGATTTAGAAAAATCAATTACATAAAATCAAGGAGGTTTTATTATGTTTCGAATTTCTCGTTTGCTATTTATTTGTCTGTCCGTTATTATACCTTTCTCTTTAACCCAAGCACAGGAGTCCAATGTGAAACCCACAACAGTTGTTTTAGAAACCAATCAGGGAAACATCGAATTGACTTTATATCCAGACAAAGCCCCTAAAACCGTGGAAAATTTTGTCGGTCTGGTCAAAAAAGGCTATTACAATGGCCTGATTTTTCATCGTGTCATCAAAGGTTTTATGATCCAGGGCGGTGACCCAACGGGAACAGGCAGCGGGGGGACAAGTTTGTGGGGAGGGACTTTCGCGGATGAATTCAGCCCTGACCTTGTTTTTGATAAGCCAGGTGTTTTAGCCATGGCTAACAGCGGTCCCAATACCAACGGCAGCCAATTTTTTATTACTACCGTACCCACCACCTGGTTAAATGGCCATCACACGATTTTTGGCCGGGTTTCCCAGGGGGTAGATGTCCTATCAAAAATTGAAGGCACACCGACAGGCCAGGGTGACCGTCCCGTGCAGGACCAAAAAATCATTAAAGCCTATGTAAAATAATCCCCCCTTTTTGTCACCCCCGGATGTTTTTGTCGGGGGTCCAGTCATGCATGTCTGGATTCCCGATAAAAACATTCGGGAATGACAATGTTGAATATGACTTCTGATATCCTTTACAAAGCGCTCGAAGCCTCCCAAAAAGGGCAAAATTATGCTTTTGCCACCATCATTGAAGCGACGCTAAAGGGCACCCCGCGTAAAATGGGCGCCAAGATGATTGTTTTTGATGACGGTTCGTCTTTCGGGACCATCGGCGGCGGGCGTAATGAAAAAGCAGCCATCGCCGAAGCCTTAAAGGCCATTAAAAAACGAAAACCCGCGACAGTCATTTATAATTATTTTGGGCGTAAAGGGGAATCTGTCTGCGGCGGGCAGATGAAAGTTTTTATTGAACCTTTTAGCGCGAAGGACCATTTGATTATCTGTGGCGCGGGGCATATTGCTTTACCGCTATCTGCTTTTGCCAAAATCCTTGGATTCGACGTCACTGTTATTGATGACCGCAAAGGATTTGCCAATAAAAATCGTTTCCCTCATGTGGATAAAATCATTACCGGAAATCATGCCGTTGAGTTGGCCAAGCTGGCTGTTAAATCTAGTACCTGCGTGGCCATTGTAACGCAGGGGAATGAATATGATTTTGAGTGCCTGAAAACGGTGATAAAATCCTCTGCTGCCTACATAGGTGTTATTTCCAGCAAGCCTAAGCGGGTCAAATTTTTTGGCCGTTTAAAAAATGCAGGCATAGAGGACAAGTATTTAAAACGTGTGCATATTCCCATGGGTTTTGATATCGGTGCCCAGACGCCTGAAGAAATCGCAGTTTCCATCATGGCTGAAATTGTCGCTGTTAAAAACAAAGATTTTATAGGATCGGATAAGTTCAAAACTAAGATTACAAAATAGCCCATCATCGGGTGGCCCCAAAATTGTCTATTAAGGTGGAGCCGTTACCGGCTCCCAGCTGTGAATGAGGGAACAAAGTGTGTACTAAACTACCGGGTTCTAACTACCCAAGGATCACCTTAATAGCCATTGAGGGGACAGGACCCGATGATAAAAGGGAGGTAATCAGCGATGAACAAAGAAGAAGCCATTGACATAGTCCGTGATGCCGGTTTCGGTTTTTTCGCGACCGTTGAGAACAATAAGCCCCATGTGCGTCCCATGATGCCATATTTGAGCGAAGAGGGAGAGCTTTTATTGGCCCTTTTAGGCCGGTCAAGGACGATCCCCCAGATCAAAGCCAATCCTAACGTGGAAATTTGCTTTGTAGACCGTAAAATGTGGTATTGCCGCGTGTCAGGGACCGCCACGATCAGTGATGACATTTCAAAAAAACAAATTGTATTTGAGAATGTGCCGATGTTACGCCAGTATTTCGCCGGGGCCGAAGATCCCAACTATCATTTGGCTGTGATTGAGATCAAATCTGTCGAAGCTATGACACCCCATAGTCGGCTACCAGAACAAATATCTTTGCATTGATGAAAACTTTACAAAGCCGGAAGTGCTTTAAGCCTTTTGACGCCCCACAGCAGGCTTCCTGAAGAAATTTCGTTATGACGGATAATAAACGCCAACACATTAGAATTAAAAGAAATATCAACATGAAATATTATGTTGTTGGTGAGATTCCCAAGAAATGGGACATGCTGTGCGCTATTGAAAACATTAGCGCTGGCGGAATCAAGTTTTCAGCTCCAACGGATAAGGAATTAAAAGGTAAAATTATTCTCTTACAGATTAAGGTCCCGGAATTAGCGCCTGGTTTATTGGAAATTGAAGCGATGGTGCTGGATGCCAAACCGCGTGTTAATGCCATATATTCTGATCTAAGGGCAAAATTTATCAATCTCACAGAGGAAAATAAAGTGCATTTATCTATTGTGGAAAAAACGATAAATAGGGAAGCGATTAAAACTGCCAAAAAAAAGTGGTGACAGGTACAACTTTTTTGAATTATGTATTGTAAAGCGGTAAAAATTCTCTTAAGTATCCGATATCAATAATGCCTCTATTAACCAAATTTTCTATCGATTCTTTCATAGACTGCATGCCTTGGGCTTTGCCTCTTAATATGTAATCAGGAATCAGTTTCCAGTCTCCTTCACGGATGATTTTTTTCCCCGCATCGTTAATCAGGAATATTTCGGTAGCAAGCACCAGGTTTTCATCCCCTATAATGCGGGGGAAAAGCTCCTGGACAATAACTCCTTTTAAAATCAGGGAAAGCCTGGTAAGGACGTGTTTTTGGGTATCCAGGGGAAAAAAGGAGGCGATGCGGTCCAGAACATGAGTAACGCTGGACGAATGTATTGTTGTTAAAACCAATGTCCCTGATTCAGCAGCAGTCATGACAAGCTCCATGGTTTCCGCGTTCAAAGTTTCTCCGATGATCAACACATCAGGATTTTGCCGCAAGGCGTTCCGCAGGGCCGTTGCGTACGAAATGGTGTCCCGCCCAAGTTCTCTTTGTTTGATGATGCATTGGCTCCGTTCTTGTATGTATTCGACGGGATCTTCAATGCTGACAATGACACCATTTATAATTTTACTTAAATAACTTATGAGTGAAGCCAAAGATGTTGTTTTCCCCGCTCCTGTCCGGCCGGCAATGATAATAAGCCCTTTAGTATTGTTTTTTATTAAGGACTCTGTAATTGGCGGAAGCCCCAATTGTGAGGGGGTCGGAATGATGGCATTTACAACCCGGCAAACAGCTTCTATTTTTCCCAGTTGGACATGTATATTGAACCTTAATCTTTTTTCTTTATAGGTTAAAATAAAATTTATATCTTTAATTTTCATGAACTGGGTGTACGCATCGTCATCCAGGAGGCTAAGCAGTAAACTTTTTATCGTATATTCATCTAAAGCCTTGCCAACAGTATTTAATTTTCCCATCTTTTTTAAAATAACGGGGTAGCCGACCATGAAATGAATGTCTACGGCATTCTCCAGATTTATTTTATCCAGAAGATAATAAATATTGATCTCCTGCAAGAAAAGTTTCAATTTCTCTAAATTCTCTTCGATGATATTTTTTATCTCAGTACCGACAAGGTATTGCGTGGGGTTTGATGTATTAAGCTGGAGCCTGGCAACAGCCGCAATAAAAGAGATTTTTTCAGTGTCTGAAATATAAGTACTGATCCGCATCAGGGTATTCAATTTAAATTCTTTATTGGTATAAAAGCCAATCCCGCGGGCGCCGATATCAAAAGCGTTTGCCTCAACGGGAGTTTCATAAAGATCATCACCAAGGCATTCCTCATAGTAAATGGTGTTTTTATACTTCAGCCGTTCTTCCTTCCTTTTACTGGTTTTTGACGGCATTGGTACCTCCTTTTAGGGGCAAATTTTAGTGCTATTGGCTGCTTTTGAACTCTGCCACCAGGGCCTGCAAAGTTTGTTTGGCATCGCCAAAAATCATGCGGCAATTCTCGTTGTAAAATAATTCATTTTCAATGCCAGCAAAACCGGTGGCCATGGATCGTTTAAGTACAAAAACCGTTTTGGCCTTGTCCGCGTTAATAATAGGCATGCCGTAAATAGGGCTTGATTTATCATGACGTGAGGCGGGGTTGACCACGTCATTGGCGCCTATAACGATGGCCACGTCCACATTTTCCATCAAAGGATTGATGGCGTCCATTTCCATCAGCTGATCATAAGGTATATTCGCTTCCGCCAGCAACACATTCATGTGCCCTGGCATACGGCCTGCCACCGGATGAATGGCATATTTGACATCACAGCCGTTTTTTTCTAAAAACTCGCTTAATTCCCTCACCGCGTGCTGGGCCTGGGCCACGGCCATCCCATAGCCGGGGATGATCACCACGGATTTGGCATTTTCCAGGATCAAAAACGCATCTTCGGCGCTGATAGATTTAGCCTCTTTTTTCTCATCAGTCCCGGTCTTTTTAACCACACTGCCGAAGGCCCCAAAGAGGACATTGGTAATAGAACGGTTCATGGCTTTGCACATGATAATACTTAAGATCATGCCGTTGGCACCCACCAGGGAACCGACAACGATCAAAAGGGTATTATGAATAACAAAGCCGGTCGTGCAAGCGACCACGCCTGAATAACTATTTAAAACAGAAATGACAACCGGCATGTCCGCGCCGCCGATGGGGATGACCATAAAAACACCAAAAAACAAAGATAATCCAAGTATAATGAGAAATAGATCATATCTGGTTGGGTTTATGATAAACATAATACCAAGGGCAAAAATCGCGGTAATGATGGCGCCATTGAGCCATTTCTGGCCGGTGAATAAAATCGGCTTACCGGTTATCTTTTCACTTAATTTACCCCAGGCAATCGCAGATCCGCTGACAGTCAGGCCGCCGATAACAATGGATAGAAAGAGTGTAATGCCATTGGTTAAATCAGTCACCCCATGCGCCTGAAAAGCTGTCCAGCCAACGCATACGCTGGCCAAAGCGCCGCAGCCATGCAAAAGGGCGATCATCTGGGGCATTTCAGTCATGGCTGCTTTGAAAGCAACCAGGGCACCGAGGGTGGCGCCTATAATAATTCCGATGAGTATCCATTGGAAACTGATGATCTGCCCGCTGACTAATGTCGCAAGAACAGCTAACAACATTCCTAAGGCGGAAAGCATGTTTCCACGGCGGGCCGTAACAGGGGAGCCTAAAAATTTTAACCCGAAAGCAAACAAGACAGAGCTGATGATATAAACAAAATTTGTAAAAAATTCATTGTTCATAGTCTGATTGTTATTCCCGAATAATAAAAATATGTCATTACCGAATAATAATAATATGTAATTACCGAATAATAAAAATATGTCATTCCGGCGAAAGCCGGAATCTATTTTAAGTCTTTTTCTTAAACATTTTAAGCATGCGCTCGGTGACCAGATAGCCGCCGACCACGTTAAAGGTAGCCAAAGCCACGGCTGAAGTGCCCAGGATAATGGTCAAGGGGCTGTTAGCTTCTGCTCCAGCGGAAATCAAGGCGCCGATAATAATAATCCCGCAAATCGCATTGGCTTCGGACATTAAAGGAGTGTGCAATAGCGGAGGTACACGTGATATAAGAGCAAATCCTAAAAACACTGACAATACTAAGATAAATAATTGATAAATAAGTTCCATAGAATCCCTCCTTCGTCGAATACCGTTACACCTCCCGGAGGTGTAACGGTTAACTATTATTTTATATTTTTTACCATTTCATTCACTATTTGCCCCTGATGGGTGATCAGTGCACCTTTGATGATCTCGTCTTCTAAATTGATTTTAAATGTTTTGCTGTCTTTGTCCCAATACTCTTCAAGCAAATTATGCAAATTGGCGGAATACACCTGGGATGCGTGGACCGCAACCCGCCCCGGGAGATTTCCCATCCCTAAGATGCGCACACCATTTGAGGTTACAACTTCTTCATTGAGTTTGGAACCCTCCACATTGCCGCCGGATTCAACAGCCATGTCCACAATAATGGTCCCTGGCTTCATTTGATCAATGATAGCTTTCGTTAAAACAACCGGTGCAGGCCGCCCGAATAATTGGGCCGTAGTGATAATAATATCTGATTGCGCGCAAACACGGGCCATACCCTGTCGCTGCTTCTCTAATTGCTCAGGAGTTAAAGCTTTGGCATATCCTTGGGCTGTTTGGCCTGTTTCACCTAAATCTATTTCAACAAATTTAGCACCCAGGGATTGCACCTGTTCCTTGACAACCGCGCGGGTATCAAAAGCTTCGACACGGGCCCCCAGACGTTTGGCCGTGGCAATGGCCTGTAAACCAGCCACACCGGCACCGATAATAAATACACGCGCCGGGGCAATTGTGCCTGCCGGCGTCATGAGCATAGGGAATATTTTTGGCAGACGTTCAGCAGCTAAAATAACTGTCACATAACCGGCCAAATTCGCCTGTGAGCTTAATGCATCCATTTTTTGGGCACGGGTGGTGCGCGGGATCATTTCCATGCTAAATGCACTGATTTGATTGACAGCTAAAGCCTGCACCAATGCTTTTTCATTAAAAGGGTCAAGGAAGCTGATATGAATACAACCTTTTTTTAAAAGGCTGACCTCTTCTGCAGGCGGTTTACGCAGGCGAAGGACAATATCAGCAGAAGATAAAAGCGTTTGGCGGTTGCTTTCAATTGAAGCGCCGGCTTTCTTATATTCTTCATCAGAAATGCCGATGCTAGCCCCCAAACATGTTTCTATAATGACCTGGGCGCCTTTTTTGACCAAACGATCCACGGAAGAGGGGATAAAAGCGACCCGCTGTTCTCCCTGATGAGTCTCTTTAGGAATACCTATTATCATGCAAGATATTTTGCACTGAAGAACCATTCAAGTCAAGTTTATTCATGCATATCTACCGCATTCGCGGGAGCTCTCGCCGAGATAGAAACAGGGAATCTGTCTGAATTGCTCTATTTTCCTTGTCTTCTCCGAGGGATTCGGTTAAAATCATTTCTTACTATTAAAGGGGGAAAACATGTTTAAAGGCCAAAGTATTTTTGAGATCATTTCTGCCGGCGGATTTACCATATATCTTCTTATTTTCTGCTCTATTATTTCCATCGCCGTGATCATAGAGCGCATGGTTTACTTTAATCGCCGTTCACAATTCTCCAGGGCTGTTATTTTGGACCGGATCCGTAAAGAATTTGCCGGCAACCATGTTCTTAATGCCATAGGCCTTTGTAAAAATATTGATACGCCTGTTTCCCGCGTGGCCCTGGCAGGTTTGAATTTGCATGGCCATGATGAAAAGCTTATTGCTAATGCCATGGAGCGTGAGATTACCGTTGAAACGATCAAATTGGAACGTTTTATCGGCATAGTAGGCAGCATCGGAGGCACAGCCGTTTATATCGGGCTTTTGGGAACGGTCATTGGGATTATGCGGGCCTTTGGAGATATCAGCAAAGCCGGAAGCGGCGGTATGGATGTGGTGACAGTTGGTATTGCGGAAGCCTTAGTGTGTACGGCCGCCGGCCTTTTAGTGGCTATCCCGGCGGTCCTGAGCTTCAACTGGTTTACCCGTAAAATAGACAATTTTGTGGTTGATATGGAATTAGCCGCTTCAGAACTAGTTGACTTGATGTGTGTTAAAAAACGATGAGACGACAGAGAAATTCCAAATTGATGGCAGACATTAATATCGCCCCTTTCACCGATGTGATTTTGGTGTTGTTGATCGTTTTTATGGTCACAACCCCTTTGATTTACCGCTCCAGCATCAAAATCGCCTTGCCGCGTGTATCCACCAATCAACAGCCTGTGGAAAGTAAAGACATCAATGTCAGCATCACCTCCGCGGGTGAGGTTTATTTGGACAATGAAAAATATAATCTGAAGCTGGATTTGGACATCTTTAAATTTAAATTGAAACATCTCATGAAAACCTATAATGACCCTGCCATTATCATCAGCGGGGACCGCAACGTGAAATATGATTATGTGGTGCAGGTCATTGATGCGTCTTCCAAGGTTGGGATCAAACATTTGGTTTTGGTAACGGAATTTAAAAGATAGCAATAAACACATTGTCATTCCCGAATGTTTTTATCGGGAATCCAGGCATGCGGAAAGAACGACATGGCAGTTTTAGGCACACCCCAGCGTCCCTTAAGAGTAGCCATTGTGGGCAGCGGACCAAGCGGGTTTTACACAGCCGAGGATCTTTTAAAGCAGGATTTAAACGTCAAAGTGGACATGTTCGACAAATTACCTGTCCCTTTCGGTCTAGTTCGCTATGGGGTGGCCCCTGACCATCTTAAGATCAAGAATGTCATTAAAATTTTTGAAAAAACCGCAAGCAATCCCAAATTTTCGTTTTTTGGTAATGTGGCCGTAGGCCAAAATATCAGTGTTTTTGAATTAAACAAATATTATGACGCGGTTGTTTTTGCCTATGGCGCGGAATCCGACCGGCATTTAGGCATAAGCGGTGAAGATTTAGCCGGCAGCTACACAGCCACCGAATTTGTGGCCTGGTATAATGGGCACCCGGATTTTCAGGGCCATCGTTTTGATTTTTCGAATGAAATCGCTGTTATTGTGGGTAATGGCAATGTGGCCATGGATGTGGCCCGTATACTTTGCAAAACCCCGGAAGAGTTAAAGGCTACTGATATTACTCAGAACGCCCTGGATGTGCTTTCAGGTAGCAAGATCAAAGAAGTGCATGTTTATGGCCGAAGGGGGCCGGTACAAGCGGCTTTTACTGCTCCGGAAATCAGGGAAATGGGTGAATTGGCAGATTGTTACCCGGTTATTGACCCTCAGGACTTGAATCTAAACGAATCAAGCCAGAAAGAATTGGAAGACCCAGGCAATGCCGGACGTAAAAAGAATTTTGAGATAATGAAGAATTTCCTATCCATTGATCCCAAAGGCCGCAAACGTAAATTTGTCCTGCATTTTGAACGTAGTCCGGTTGAAATCATGGGAAAAGGCCGTGTCCAGAGGGTTAAATTTGAAATTAACAAGCTGACAGGAGAGCCTAACAAGCAAAAAGTCAGGGGCACAGGCAAATTTGAAGAGATTGACTGCGGTATGTTCTTTCGCAGTGTAGGGTATACCGGAACTCCTATCAAAGGTTTGCCTTTTTCCAGCCAAACCGGGATTGTGCCTAATCATTCAGGCAGGGTCATGGATTCAGAGCAGATTTTTACCGGATGGTACGTGGCCGGATGGATTAAAAGGGGGGCTACCGGCGTTATTGGCACCAATAAACCTGATGCCGAAGAAACGGTCAAATCGCTTTTGGAAGATATTGAGCATTTAAATCCCTGTGAAATTCCCAGCAGCGAAGAAATGGCCAAATTCTTAAAAGACCATGTAGTTAGAGCGGTTACATTCCAGGATTGGAAGAAGATTGATGCTGCTGAAATCGAGAGGGGAGTAAAGCAAGGCAAACCCCGAGAGAAATTTGCCACTATTACAGACATGCTTTCTGCGATTTAATGCCTGTCATTCCAACCTTGTCAACTGTCATTCCAACTTCGTCAACTGTCATTCCGGCGAAAGCCGGAATCTATTAAACACTTCTAATGAAATATCGAAAAATCCATTAAAAACTTCTAATAAAATAATTGAAAAAGTATTAGACAGCTCTAATAAAATAGGGTATATTATCATTAAATAATCTCACCCAAGATACGGGGAAAAATTCCCCATGGGGGCTTTAAGGAGGTATAATCCTATGAACGGACCAAATAACCAAGAATCAAATCAGAAGGCCCAACAGGAAGAGGAAGCTACATTTGCCTGGGATGAGGCTAATGTCTTAATCTAAGATCACATTTGGGTATTCTAAAGCCCCGCTTCGGCGGGGCTTTTTTTGTGCGCTTGGTAGTATGCATTTTCGCTGGAGCCCAACCCCTTGACAATATTCCTGTTATAGGGCATACTTTTCGCATGCCTTTATTATTTAAATTCTTTTATAGAATTGGCACTTCTTTGCTCATCTGTGCTTTTTTAAGTACCTCTGTTTACCTTCCTCAAACCAGGGCAGGGGAAATTGTCCTGCCGGTCATGCCTGCACCCGGAACAATGGTGCAGTTAAGTTCTACTTTTACTCCAGCCCATCTTCAAGGGATCACGATCCACCCTGATAATGCCTTACAGTTTGATTTTTTGATCCATAAAGGCGATGGCAATTTAACGGAAGGGCAGAAAAGCCAAGAATACACAAAACTTATTAAGTACTTTTTAGCTTCTTTGACAGTTCCTGACAAGGACCAATGGGTCAACTTATCGCCTTATGAAAAGGGCCGCATTATTGAAGGCAATTTCGGTAAAACTGAAATGGGCAGGGATTTGCTGGAACAGGACTATTTGCTTAAGCAGATAACCTCTTCTTTAATGTATCCGGAAAAAGGGTTGGGCAAGGCATTTTGGGACAAGGTTTATGCTCAAGCCTGGATGCAATATCACACCACCAATATCCCGGTCAATACCTTCAATAAGGTTTGGATTGTCCCTGATGAGGCAGTGGTCTACGAAAGCGGCAATACCGCTTACATCATCAAAAGCCATTTAAAGGTAATGCTTGAAGAAGACTATCTGTCGCTTTCCCATCATGTCATTCCAGCATCTTCCGCTGTTATTCCCGCATCTTCCGCTGTCATTCCAGCATCTTCCACTGTCATTCCGGCGAAAGCCGGAATCCAAAACAAGAACAACGTCCATGCATTGGCCTCCCAAATCATCCGCCAAATCATCCTTCCCCAACTCGAACGCGAAGTCAATGAAGGCAAGAACTTCAGCCAACTGCGTCAAATCGTCAGCGGCATGATCTTGGCGACCTGGTACAAAAAAGCCCTCAAAGGGTCCCTGCTTGGCAAAATCTATGCGGACAAAGCCAAGATTCAAGGCATCAATGTCCTTCCCGACTCGTCAACTGTCATGCCCGTCTCTTCCAATGTCATTCCGGCTTATTCCAATGTCATTCCGGCGAAAGCCGGAATCCAGTACATGGATGTTAATGTCATTTACCAACAGTATTTAGCTGCCTTTAAGAAGGGTGTTTACAACTATATAAAGGAAGACGCCGACAAATATACCCAGCAAACCATCCCCCGCAAGTACTTCGCAGGCGGATTTGAGCATCCGGCAGTTATAACAATTAATAAGGCGATGATTACACCAGATTTGGCAATGGCCGCAGAGCATTCATTGGCTGATGCCGCCCAAACCATAGATTCAGCCATGGTGGATTTACAAACTCCCCGCAATAGGGCAGATGCGGCGATGAAAACAAAATTCGAAGGAGATCCTGAGTACCAATTTCGAGAAAGGAGTTCTCTTATATCATACTTTCTTCCAGCAAATTTGATTAATTCTATCTGGCGTATCGGGGGCCAAATTAATATCGTACTTGAAAGCCCATTAGGGATAGAAAAAGAGCAGAACTTTAAAGAGACTTATGAAGCCGAATTCCAGGGGGATGTGGTGAGCTTTAGCTCCAAAAAGATAAACATTAAATTTGACACGGCGATGGTTGGTGGTCCATGGGATCCCTGGAATCGCGCTGGTAAATCGGTTGGCGCCTTTCAACCTGCGAAGAATGGAGCTAGCACAACGATGACTTTGCCCCTGGAAGATGCTGATGAAATAATTAGACAGCTTCGCGTTAATAATAAGCGCGTTGATACAATTTTGTCAAATCACGCTGGCGGAAAAGAAGCAGCCTTGCGATTGATAAGACAATATTTGATGGACATTCATGGTGAAGATGTTGGACTTTTGACGGATAAAGAAATTTTGATTGGGTCCTTAAAAGGTTATGTGCCGATATTAGCAATAAAGGATTGGGTTATTGAAAATGGAGCACTTTTAAGCGGAGCGCAATATATTGCCGACCAGTTAGAAAAAAGGAAAAAAGCTGAATTTGAAAAATACCAGGAACTTTCCCCGGGATTTGACGGACTACATTTAAAAATAGGCGATACATATTCGTTTAACTGGCAGTTGACCGATAATATTTTTTCTACTCCGGTGAAATTCTAAGGCGTGCAGTATGATCACAAGAATCATGGTTTTATCGCCATACCTGAGACAGGTATTCCAATTTATTTAGACGAAATTCAATCCATTTCAAAAAATGGGGTCGTAAAATGGTCGAAAGGAGAAGAGTTCCGTATATCCCGATTTCCCGGTGTGCGTTTTTACAAAAATTTAGAATATGAGATTCGATGGGATGATATGGCCGGCCAATACTATTCATTCAAAGGTCGTATATTAAGCGCTCTCCGTCGTGTTGGTACTGATAAGATACCGATTGAGATGGTAGGCTCAAATGGGCATCAAACTACCATTGAGGATGCTGATTTTGTAGTAGAAATTAGACAAAATGGTGAACGTATATGGCCTAAAATCAATCCGGCCATGATCGCTGACACGGCGATGAATGTGGAAGAGGCCTATGCTGACTTAATTAAGGGTGACATGAAGTTCGAATCTTTAAATGAACAGGAAGCTTTAGCTGTTAAAAGTATGATCACAGATTATTGGAAGGCAGAAGGAGGTATTACAGAGGAGAAATTGAGTGGATTTTTGAAATTAAAATGGCCATTGTTGAGCAGTTTTCTCATGAGTCGAGCGAAAAAAATTAAGGAAGAACACTTTAATTATTTCAACGTTGGTTTTAGGAGATTGGATAAAAATGATAAGAGGGTCGAAGAAATTTATAATGAAATATGTCAAATGTATCCAACTCTGACTGCGGAGTATACCGCAGATTTACACAAACAAAAGATCATAGATTTTTTGACGAATAAGGATGTAAAGCCTGAAGATCTTGTTTTCCATTTCGAGAACCCGAATTATATATTCCTTAGATCAAAGGCTGAAGAGATTGTCAGCGCATTGATAGACAGGTTGCCGCGACCTTCTCGCCATTCCATCTCTGATAATCAAAAGATCATGGGGAGGCCTTTTGATTTTAATTATTTTTTAAGCGGACAAAGTATGGACATTTATGAAATTAAATGGGAAGTTCCTAACACACATCAAGAAAGAATAAGCAGGGGGCTGGTGAGAAGGGTAGAAAACTACAATCCCCGTCAGCCTGATATCAGGAAAGCGGTTGTCCTTGTCACTAATTCATCTGTGAGAATACCTGTCAGTAATATTAAATCCATTCGCGTTAATGGCAAGCTTAAATGGCAGAAGTCCGGTGATGATGCTATGAATGCCGCGAAGGATTTGGGTGGTATTGATTTAAACTCCGCAAATATGGACCTGCAAATCAAGCGCGATGGCCGTGGCGTGCCCTTGCCTCTCTCCCAGCAGGACATGGCCCGGCTTAACCTCATCCAGGGATTTGTGCCAATCATCATCGAAATTAAACCTGCCGTTGATCTGCCTATTTTAAGCGAATTAAAGCAAAATTTACAAAACCAGCCGCAAATGCCCAGCACGACATAGTGTTAAGAGATTGTCCGCCATTCCCATAGAATTATATTTATTACTTGAATATTTTTTGGAATATGGTATATTTACATTGTACATATGGATGATCTCAAGTTTGATTGGGACAACAGGAAAGCGATATTTAATAAGAAGAAACATGGCGTTTCTTTTGAGGAAGCTGTCACGGTTTTTTATGATGATGATGCTTTGGAGTTTTATGACCCTGACCATTCTGGGCACGAAGACAGGTTTATTTTGGTAGGATTAAGCTTTCGTTCAAAAACTTTAATGGTATCTCATTGCGTAAGAGAATCCGGTTCGCTTATTAGAATAATTTCAGCAAGAAGTGCTACTAAAGAAGAAGCTCAAAAATATTGGGAGGAAAAGTCATGAGAGCAGAATACGATTTATCAAAGATGAAGTTTCGCCGCAATCCTTATGCTGCCCGTTTAAAGAAGCCTGTGACCATCCGTTTAGGTGCGGATATTATTGGCTATTTTAAATCGATGGCTAAAGAAATGGGCGTGCCTTACCAGAATTTAATCAATCTGTATTTGAGAGATTGTGTCCAGACTCATCGTAAGATTGAATGGATGGCTCGGTAAATTGATCCGTCTATTTTAAGCGAATTAAAGCAAGATCTGCAAAATCTGCCGCAAAAGCCCGCTGTTTAGGCCCTCTTAATATTTATCTAAAGAAAATTGACATTAGCAAAATCAGAAGTAAGATAAATGTATCCAGTATCTATTAACAACATTTCTGACAGAGGGTAATTTATGAAAAATTTGGTTTTGGTTTTGGTGGTGGTTTTTGGTTTAACATCTTTCATCGGTTGTAACAGAAAGAAAAAAGAAGAAGCTGCTGACCTTAACGGTGTTGTCACGGAAAATGTAGTGTCTGTGACGGATAATTCCCAAAACGCCGATATGACTAATTCCGTTCCTGTTGTTGTAGAAAATGCCTCTGCCGCCGCATCCACTGAAGTCAGTGAACCTGCGATGGCCCCTGCTCCCGTGGATGTTTCAGGCAAGCCAACCACCAAACAAATCCAGCAGGCCTTAAAGAATGCCGGGCTTTATAATGGCAAGGTTGACGGTAATATTGGGCCCAAGACCAAAAAGGCCATTGAAACATTCCAGACCCAAAACGGTTTGAAAGCGGACGGCAAGGTAGGCCGTAAAACATGGAAAGCTTTGTCTGTTTATCTGAACAAAAGTACGGAGGTGGCCAATCCTTCCGCCGACAGCCAGGCGGTGACACAGTAAGAATTATTTGACAAGTAAATAAAAGTGAGGCATACTTTTATTAGTTGTATAAATAATGTAACAGATGGGTTGTTTATAAGAAGGAGGATCAAGGTAATGGCAAAAGGTAAAGTCAAATGGTTTAATAATCAAAAAGGTTATGGTTTCATCACCCCGGAAAACGGGAAAGATGTTTTCGTCCACCACACCGCGATCAAATCAGACGGCTACAGGACCCTTGAAGAGGGCCAGGAAGTTGAATTTGACATTCAACAAGGCCCTAAAGGCGAGCAAGCCGTGAATGTTACTAAAGCAGCGTAAATTTAAAACTATCTCGAGCCCGCCATACCTTGTGGCGGGCTTTTTTATTCTATGCCAGAAGAACTGATACGGGAAAAATTAGAACTCCCAGGAAATGCAAAAAAATTGCTTTTGCATTCCTGTTGCGCTCCTTGTTCCGGAGAATTGATGGAAGCGCTGTCTGCTTCAGGGATAAACTTCACGATTTTTTTCTATAACCCCAACATACATCCCCGGAAAGAATATGAAATACGCAAAAACGAAAATATCCGGTTCGCCCAAAAAATGAATGTACCATTTGTCGATGCTGATTATGATACGTCCAATTGGTTTGCCCGCGTCAAGGGACTGGAGTTCGAGCCTGAGCGGGGTGCGCGCTGCAGTGCCTGCTTTGACATGCGTTTCGAACGGACAGCCCTGTATGCCCATGAGCATGGTTTTAAGGTCATTGTTTCGTCCCTGGGACTTTCCCGCTGGAAAGACATGGACCAGATTAACCGCAGCGGCACCAAAGCAGCAGGGCATTATGAAGGCATGGTTTACTGGACGCATAATTGGCGTAAAAAAGGCGGATCAGCCCGCATGTATGACATTTCGAAACGTGAAGAGTTTTATCAGCAGGAATACTGCGGATGCGTGTATTCATTAAGGGACACCAATTTAAACCGTGTCCGAAAAGGACTGGAGCGCATTGAAATGGGAAAGAATTATTATGGCCATACAGCAAATGCCAAGTAAGGTTACCGTCTCTGCCGGAGGGATTGTCCTCAATGAGCAAGGGATGGTTTTGGTAGTCAATCAGCAGGGAACATCATGGTCTTTACCTAAAGGCCATGTGGACCCTGGCGAAGATCCCCTTCAGGCAGCTACCCGTGAGATCAGGGAAGAATCCGGGATCACTGATCTTCAATATTTGAGCGCATTAGGGGCTTATGGCCGTTATAAAATAGGCCGAAACACCGGTGACGACAAGCAGGAATGGAAGGTGCTACTTTTCTTTTTATTCAAGACCAAACAAAATGAATTAAACCCCCAGGACCCTGATAATCCTCACGCCCGCTGGGTCAAGCCAGATGAAGTCGAAGCTTTATTGACCCACCCGAAAGATAAAGCCTTCTTCAAAAGCATTCGCATTAAAATTGTTTAGCCATTGTCATTCCGGCGAAAGCCGGAATCTTTTTATGTATACCCAAGACTTTTCTTTAAAATCCGGGCACACCTGGCTCAATGTCGCCAGCGAAGGCCCTTTACCCAAGGCGGCTGTTGAAGCTTTAGAAGAGGCCATTAAATGGAAAAAGTCGCCCCATTTGTTGACTATCGCGAAATTTCAACAAGTCCCCGTTGAATTAAAGAAAGCGATTGCCCGTCTCATTAATGTTGACTGGCATGATGTGATATTAGGCAACAGCGCCACCTACGGCCTGCATCTTTTGTCTAACGGTCTTGAATTTAAAGCGGGGGACGAGATAATACTTTTGCAAAACGATTTTCCGACCGACATCCTGCCATGGTTATCGCTGAAGCAAAAAGGTGTGGTCGTTCATCAGCTAAAAGCCCAACATCAAGTCCTGTCACCTCAAGAAATAGAAAAGGCCATTAACCGCCGGACAAAATTAGTTTGTCTACCCTATATACATAGTTTTATCGGATTTAAAGAAGACATTGCAGCCATTGGCCGGTTATGCCGTTCGCAAGGGGTTTTATGTGTTGTGAATTTAAGCCAGGCCGCCGGGGCCATTGAGATCGATCTCAGCCAATGGGAGGTGGATGCGGTTGTTTGTGCCGGATATAAATGGCTGCTGGGGCCTTATGGTACCGGGTTTTGCTGGATCAGAAAAGAAGTGCAAGAAAATTTAAATTATGCCCAGAATTACTGGATCAGCCTTATGGATGAGGCAAGCTTGAATTCCGAGGGACCGATAAATTTAAAGGATGATCATACGGCCCGCCGTTATGATGTTTTTGGCACTGCCAATTTTTTTAATTATGTGCCCTGGCAGGCATCGATAGAGTATCTTTTAAAGGTAGGGCTTGATAATGTAAATAAACATAATCAAATTTTAGTTAATAAAATCGTCGATGGGCTTGAACAGGAGCGTTTTGATCTCATAAGTCCGCGTTCCCAAAATGAGAGGACCAATATTGTCGTATTTTCACACAAAGATGCAAAACAAAACCCCTATCTGTTCGAGTTTTTAAAATCTAAGGGATTCTATTTAGCGCTTTGGAGGAATAAATTACGTGTATCCCCGCATATTTACAATACCTTGCAAGAGATGGAAAGCCTACTTAAAACCCTTGAACAGTATACCTCCAAATAAGAATGTTGTTAAAAAGGCATCCGGTGTTATAATTTCCTTAACTGAAAATTAACAAACTCTTCATATTTATTTAACTTAATATATATACAATTCCGGCATGGTTAAAAAGAAAATCCTGGTAGTTGAAGACGACCGCGATATCAGCGAACTCATTACCTATAATCTGGAACGTGAGGGCTATGAAGTTTCCTGTTTGTATGATGGTGCTCAGGCGGTTGATTTTGTCACCCGGCGAAAGCCGGAATTAATCATCCTGGATTTGATGCTGCCGGAAGTTGACGGGATTGAAATTTGCCGCACACTCAAAAGCGATGCCGCGACCAAACATATCCCTATTGTCATGCTCACTGCCAAAAGCGAAGAGGCGGATGTGGTGGTTGGTTTGCAAATGGGAGCGGATGATTATATACCTAAGCCTTTTAGCCCAAAGGTCCTGATAGCACGGATTAAAGCCATTACCCGCCGTACGGCAGATTTGTCCCTTTCTTCGATCACTGCAGATAATGTGCGCAGTTTTGGTGATTTTAAAATAGATCTGTTGAAACATAAAATTTCTTATAAAGGCCGTGAAGTTAAATTGACTTCCATCGAATTTGATATTGTTGAGTTTCTTTCCCGTTCGCCGGGACGGGTATGGTCGCGCGAGCAAATTTTGGACAATGTTTGGAAAGAGGGAAAGTTTATTATTGACCGCGCGGTCGATGTTCACGTGCGCGGTCTGCGTAAAAAGCTTAGGGATGCCGATGTTTATATTGAAACCGTCAGAGGAGTCGGTTACCGTTTTAAGGATGTCGAATAATGTGGTCGTTCTGGCTTGTTATTGTTGTTGTTGTGGCCATCCTGGTTTTGTTGGTCTCCCGTCACTTTTATAACCGCCGTATTCAGCAAATCCACCAATTTCATGATTCTGCCAAAAATGATTTTTTAAAACAGCTAAGCCACTCCCGCCTTGACCGTGAAAATTTTGAAACAATCCTCTCCAGCATGGTGGAGGGCGTTATCGTGATTAACTCGAAAGGAAGGATTGAACATGCCAGTCCCAATTTCTGTCTATTATTGGAACTGCGGTCCAAAGAGACACAGAATAAATTGTATTGGGAAGTTATCTGGAACCAGGAGATCAATGATTCCCTTAAAGAAGCCCTTTTACATAAACGCGCGGTCCGCAAAGAAATAAACATCATAGGCCCCCAGGAATCTTTTTTCAGCATGCAAATCTCACCGGTGATGGACCGTGAGGACAAACTGTTTAGTTTAATTGCCGTATTTCATGATATTACTGAATTAAAAAAGCTGGAAAAAATCCGGGCTGAATTTGTGGCTAATGTGTCCCATGAATTAAAGACCCCTTTGACCGCCATCAAAGGTTTCGTGGAAACCCTTAAAAACTCCGCCAAGGATGACCCTGCCGCTGTCAGGCATTTTTTAGACATTATCGACAAGCAGTCCCAGCGATTGGAAAACCTGGTTAACGATCTTTTGATTTTATCGTCCATTGAGTCCAAAGAAGTCAAAATGAATATTGTCGCTGAACCTTTAAATAAGATCATCCATTCCGTGATAAGCTTGCATAAAAAAATGATTGAAGATAAAGGGCATCAGGTAACGGTAGACATTCCGCCGGATTTACCCAATGTATTGGTGGACCGGCGGCGGATGGAACAGGTATTTTTGAATTTATTGGACAATGCCGTCAAATTTACACCTCCCGGTGGTATAATCACCATTAAAGCCAAATGGGAAAAGCCTTATGTGTGCGTTGACGTCAGGGATAATGGGGTTGGGATCCCTGCTGAGCACATTTCTCGTGTGTTTGAACGTTTTTACAGGGTGGACCGTGCCCGTTCCAGGCAAGACGGGGGCACAGGCTTGGGCCTGGCCATTGTGCGCCAAATCGTGTCCGCTCATCAGGGTAAAATTGAAGTGGAAAGCGCTTCCGATGCAGGCTCAACTTTTCGTATTTTCCTGCCTTGCCAAATTTAATATGTTATAATTGAAATGAGCACATGAATTATGGAACGAAGTGACATAATTCATAGTGCGAATTTCATCCCCGAATGTTTTTATCGGGGATCCAGACATGATAAAATGTCATCCCCGAATGTTTTTATCGGGGATCCAGAAAACAATTTATGGTTAATTATTTTTTAAATTTTTTGTTTATATTTCTAATGTTGTCTTCATTTTCTCATGCAAGTGATGACAACACAAAAGCAGAAAATAAATTAGAAGCTAAAATACAAAATGAATTCGGGTATGATTTGACCCATGTGCCTTTCTTTTTGCGTTTTGCTTATGACAAACAATTTAACAAAGACTGGAAAGACACTGACTATCCCCAACGTAAGGCTTTTCTGATAGATTATGAAAATAATTTAGCCGAGGAACGGGCGAAATACAAAGAAGAGGCTAAAACCGCAGCGGCTGATGAAAAAGATCGTTTACTGGAAAAAAGAGAAAAGCAGCGTAAAGAAAATGAGTTTTTAAAAGAACAATTAGCTGAGGAAAAAGCCGATAAACTGGCAGATAAAGAGCTTCAAAAACAATTCAAATCGAATTTGACTGATCAGGCAAAAGAGCTCGCAGAAATGCAGAGAGAATACGAAAAAACACGGCGGGATAAAGGCATGATTGCTGGCCAGGGGGTTTCTCAAGGATCTCCCCAGGAGTCTGACCAGGATTCCAGTCAAAGTTCTTACTAAAAATGTCCCCCATTCCCATGGAATTTCCGATATCAACATTTATTTTTGACATGGATGGTGTAATTACAGATACCATGCCTTATCATTTTCATGCCTGGGAAACTGTTTTCGCTTCTGAGGGCATACGGGTCAGTCATGAAGATGTTTATAAACGTGAAGGTCAAAAAGGCATAGACAGCGTACGTGAATTTTTTACAGAAAAGAAAAAACTTTATACTGATGCCATCGGCCATAGGCTCCTTGATGAAAAGGAAAAATTATTCAAGCGGATTTTAAAACGTAAATTTATTCCAGGCAGCAGGATGTTTATTAAGAAAATCGCGGCACAAGGATTTAAGTTAGGCCTGGTGACTGGGACTTCGCGCCATGAAGCCCAACAGCTTCTTCCTAAAGGATTATGGGATACTTTTGATGTGACTATTTGCGGCACTGATGTTCAAAATGGCAAGCCCCATCCGGAACCTTACCTTAAGGCTTTAGCTAAGCTAAATGTTGGCCCCAGGGAGGCGGTTGTTTTTGAAAACGCTCCCTTTGGCATACGTTCAGCCAAGGCTGCCGGGCTTTTCTGCATAGCTTTAGAAACATCATTACCTTCTTCTTATTTGACCGGCGCGGACGCCATATTTCCTTCGTTTAAAGCCATTGAATCGAAAGTGAAGTTTATAAAACGATGAACATACTTTTACTTTACAAAAACAGCACCTATGCCGGATACTTTCTAAGCGACCGCAAGCGTTTGGCCCAGCTGGGAGAGTTCCTGAATTCCGAAGAGATCAAGCGTTTTCGGCGTACGCATGAGAACCATTTCTGGAGTTTATCGTATGTGGAAACTGTTTTAAAACTCCGTAAATTAAAATTTACTAAAGCCTGCAGGGGAACTTCGCTGGATTATAGCCGTTATGACCTGATCATTACGGTGGGGGGCGATGGTACATTTCTGGAAGCCGCCCGGCAGGTCAAGGAAGGGACAGTTTGGGGTATCAATTCCGATCCCAGCTGGAGTGTCGGACGTTTTTGTTCCGGTAACCCCAAAAATTTTGAAGTTTTGTTGGACAGGATTTTAGCCGGCAAGGCAAGGGTAAGAAAATTTGACCGGTTAAGCTTGGTCTTTAGCGATGGCACCCAATCCATGGATGTGCTTAATGATATTCTGATTTGCCACCATAATCCCGGGGCCATGAGCCGTTATCTTTTGACGATTGGTAAAATCAGGGAAGAGCAGCGCTCCTCAGGAATATGGATTGCCACGGCCGCGGGTTCTTCAGGCGGCCTTCATTCTGCCGGAGGCAAGATTTTGCCTCCAGAAGCACAAGGGTTTCAATATAAAGCACGGGAGCTCTATCGCGGGAAAAACATACATTATCATCTAAAAGGGGACATACTTAAACCAAGCCAAAAAATTACTGTGACCTCGCTTATGCGGGAAGGCGTTGTTTTTATGGATGGCTCCCATGTCTGCCTGCCTTTTTCTTTCGGTGCTAAAATTGTTATCAAACGTTCTTCTAATCCTTTAAAAATTATTTTCGAATGAAAGCTATTCTTCTCGTAAGCCATGGCAGCCGCTCGCCGAAAACCAAGGAAGAAATTGTTGTTTTGGCCGGTGTTTTACGTCAGCGTTTACCTCAAGATATTGTTGAATTTGCTTTTTTGGAAATCGAAGCCCCAAGCATTCCTGAAGGGATAGATATTTGTGTGTCTCAAGGGGCCACGGTTGTTATTGTAACGTTAAATTTCTTAAATGCCGGCCGGCACGTGGATCAAGATATCCCTGCCATCGTGCTTACGGCGCAAAAAAAATACCCTAAAGTTAAATTAGTAATCAGCAAACCCATCGGACAACATGCTCAAATCCCCAACCTTTTTATTGATCTAATTAATGAAGCCCGCTAATGTCATTCCGGCGAAAGGTCCTCATACCGGACACTCACAGTTGTTCGCCGGAATCCAGTATAAATTTTTCACCCGTGATTTAACCCTTTGGTATTCCAAACACAAACGCGACCTTCCTTGGCGTCGTACCCGTGATCCTTATAAAATTTGGGTCTCCGAAATTATGCTCCAGCAAACCACTGTCAGCACGGTCATCGGCTTTTATGAAAGGTGGATCAAAACATTCCCGACGGTCCATGATTTAGCCACAGCCCCTTTACAAACGGTTTTAAAGCAATGGCAAGGCTTGGGGTATTATAACCGTGTTAAAAATTTACATAAGGCAGCACTTCTCCTTATTAATGAGCATAAAGGAATTCTCCCCAAAGACCCGCGAGCCATCCGCGCCTTACCGGGCTTTGGCCCATACACCACCGGCTCGGTCTTAAGCATTGCCTATGATGTCCCTCTAACGATCATTGACGCCAATGTGCGTCGTGTAGTGATGCGTTTATTGGCTTTGCAAGGTATTGCTGACACAAAGCAGGATAATAAAATTAATGAATTCTTGCTTAAAGTTTTGCCTAAAAAAGGTGTCGGAGATTTTAACCAAGCCTTGATGGAATTAGGCGCCTTGGTTTGCCGAAAAGCGCCTTTATGTATTTTATGTCCGGTCCGTAAATATTGTCAGGCATACAAGCAAGGTAAACAGGAGATCATACCTCAGCCTAAAAAGAAAATCATCAAGGACATTCATGCTGTTATCGCTATTATTAAAAAAGGGAGCCATTATTTTATCCAAAAACGGCCTTCTAAAGGTCTCTTGGCGGATTTATGGGAATTCCCAGGCGGAAAAATAAAAACAGGGGAGGCAAAGCAAAAAGCTCTTGCCAGGGAATTAGAGGAAGAGTTGGGAGTCCGATTAAAATATTCAAAACATTTATTTGATGTGAAGCATTTTTATACGCAATTCAGGGTGAATCTCTCGGTATTTGCCTGCTCTTTAGAGAATGATCCTAAAATTGATACAACTCATAAATGGGTAAGTTTTAAGGATTTTTCCAAATATCCCATGCCATCCGGCAGTGCCAAGATAGTGGATAAATTGGTAGCTTGACAATATATTTTTTGTATGTTATCATTACTTATATGATTAACTTAGTAATGTTAAAAGGGGGATTGAATGGAACAGGAAAAGAAGCAAAAAATGGTGGTAACGGTAGGAGATAAACATTGGAGAAGTCTGGTTAAAGGGGTTTCCTGGCGAATTACTGGGACCATCGATACCATGGTTATTTCCTGGATTGTTACCCGCAAATTGCATCTTGCCGTGACTATCGGAATTGTAGAGGTTTTTACCAAGGTCTTTCTTTATTATTTTCATGAACGGCTGTGGGAAAAAATTAAAATTGGCCGGGCCGTGGTAGATTATGAAATATAAAAGTCATCTTTTTGAAAGGACTTTATGAAAGTTTCTGCCAGAATGGATTACGCGGTCCGGGCTCTCTTGGAGCTTGGTTTGCATTGGCCTAACACTCAACCATGTCAACTTAAAATTATTGGCCGTCGCGCGGGTGTGCCGCAGAAATTCTTGATTCATATTCTCATTGCTTTAAAAAATTTGGGGTATGTTCAAAGTGTCCGTGGTAAATTGGGCGGGTATGTTTTGGGCCTGGAGCCGAGGCAAATCAACCTGGCGGAAATAGTCAAACAGCTGGGGGGATTAGGATCTTTCGACGAAGAAAAAAGGAAAAATAAAAATGATGCTGTCAGCTTTTTGTGGCAAGATATAGATAAAGCTATTCTTCATTCATTAAAAGCAATGACGCTGGAAGATCTTTGCAGCCGCCAGCGCCAGCAAATCAAGGTCTTAAGTTATGAAATATGATGAGCGAATTGTTCAACTCAACGCAAAATCAAAAAATCTTGATGCCCAGGGGATCATTAAATTGGCTTATGATGAATTTGCCCATAAAGTCACCTTTGCCACGAGTCTGGGCGAAGAAGACCAGGTCCTGACTGACATGATCGCCAAAACAACACCGGGTATAGAAATTTTTACCCTGGATACCGGACGCTTGTTTGCTGAAACATATGAATTGATGGCCAAAAACCAAAAGAAATACAGTAAATTTAAATTTAAAATTTATTACCCCGATACCAAAAATGTAGAAGAAATGGTAGCTGGCAAAGGCATTAATCTCTTTTATGAAAGCGTGGAAAACCGTAAACTTTGCTGCCATGTGCGCAAGGTCGAACCATTACAAAGGGCTTTGTCAAATATGGATGCCTGGATAACCGGGTTGCGCCATTCTCAATCATTAAGCCGTTTGGATGCCAAAATTTTTGAATGGGATGAAGCTAACGGAAAGATCAAGGTCAACCCGCTGATTGATTGGTCTTTGGGCCAGGTCCATGATTATATAAAGAAGCACAAGGTGGATGTGAATCCGTTGCATGCGCAAGGATTTATTTCCATTGGATGTGCGCCATGCACCCGCGCCATTAAGCCGGGCGAAGACATCCGTGCCGGTCGCTGGTGGTGGGAAGAGCCTGAGCAAAAAGAATGCGGTTTGCATAATAATTTAAAATGGAAAGGAAATACGAAGACGACTTAACGGTATTGCAAAGGAAACAATCAGGGATTTTTTGCCAAATGCCTACGAGGCTTTAGATTAATTGGTGACGTCTACCAATTAAATTAATTGGTAGACGTCACCAATTAATCATAAACCGAAGCCGACGGCCAAAATATCCCGTTTCCGGAGCAACACCTTAAGCCGCCCATCATAAAATATGGAAAAATTAGACAACTTAGAATCACAAAGCGTTTACATCTTGCGCGAGGCTTACCGTGAATTCAAGTCCCTGGTCATGCTATGGTCCATCGGCAAAGACTCGACGGTCTTGCTGTGGCTTGCGCGCAAGGCATTTTTCGGTCACGTGCCTTTTCCATTGGTGCACATAGATACCAGCTATAAAATCCCGGAAATGATCAAGTACCGTGATGAATTGGCCCTTAAATTCAATTTGAATATGATCGTGGGCCAAAATACCCAGGCCTTAAAAGATAAACGCACCTATCCTGACGGGGCCTTGGACCGCATCAGCTGCTGCAAAGCGCTAAAGACCGATGCCTTGAAAAATACTCTGTCAGGCGCATGGCCGCGTTTGCGCCTCAATCATAAAAATGGGAAATATGAAGTGGACACCAATATTGAGCCTTATATCGGTGTTATTGTCGGCGCCCGGGCGGATGAGGAAGGTTCACGTTCCAAGGAGCGTTATTTTTCACCCCGCGACCGCAACAGCGACTGGGATGTCGGTGACCAGCCTCCGGAATTATGGAACCAGTTTAAGACTGATTTTGCGCCGGGTACGCATATACGCATCCATCCTTTGCTTGACTGGACGGAATTAAATATTTGGGAATACATTGAGCGTGAAGGTGTACCCATTACGCATTTGTATTTTGATCAGGGCAAAGGCAAGCGATACCGTTCCCTCGGCTGCTATCCCTGCACCACGCCTGTGGATTCAACCGCGAAAAATGTGGCGGATGTAGTTAAAGAATTACGCGAAGGTAAATTTAAAAATATCGCAGAACGTTCCGGCCGTGCCCAGGACAAAGAAGATGGTGGGGGTTTGGAGACGTTAAGAAAGGAAGGGTATATGTGACAGACTGGTGATAATAGTGTTTGCGAAACAATCAGGGATTTTTCGTCAAATGTCCGCAAGGTTTTACAATAAATTTGTTCATATACCAGTGCTGCTATAAAACAAATTTATTGTAAACCGTAGCGGACGACGAAAATATCCCGTTGAGCAAATACTATTATCACCAGTCTGTCACTGTCATTCATGACTAACCAACGCGAACAAATGAACGTGGTCATTGTCGGCCACGTGGACCACGGCAAAAGTACGCTTGTAGGGCGTCTTTTAGCTGACACAGGCTCCTTGCCCGAAGGTAAACTGGAAGCGGTCAAAGCACAGTGCAAGCGCAACGCCAAGCCTTTCGAGTATGCGTTTTTATTGGACGCCCTTAAGGATGAGCAGGCACAGGGCATCACCATTGATACCGCGCGGTCATTTTTCAAATCTTCCAAGCGTGATTACATTATTATTGACGCGCCGGGCCATATTGAATTCTTAAAGAACATGATCTCCGGTGCCGCGCGCGCTGAGGCGGCATTATTACTGATCGACGCCCATGAAGGCATTAAAGAAAATTCCAAACGCCACGGCTACATGATGCGTTTTTTAGGCATCAAGAATATCGCTGTCTGTGTCAATAAGATGGACCTGGTTAATTATGACCAAAAAGTATTTGAACAGATCAAGACAGACTACACTAAATTCCTGGCTGAAATCGATCTTACCCCCAAAACATTCATCCCCATCGCGGCTTTCTATGGGGACAATATGATCTCATTGTCTAAAAACATGCCCTGGTATAAGGGAGGCAGTGTTTTAGAGGCACTTGACAGTTTTGAGAAAACCGCGCCCCGCGATCTCTTGCCTTTTCGAATGCCGGTGCAGGACATCTATAAATTTACCGAAGAAGGGGATGAGCGCCGTATTGTTGCAGGCAGGATCGAGACCGGTACCATTAAAGTCGGTGACAATATTGTTTTTTTGCCTTCCGGTAAAAAAAATCGTATCAAATCCATAGAATATTTTAACGGCCCTGTGCGCAGCGAAGCTTTTGCCGGTCAAAGTGTTGGTTTTACCTATGATACTGAAATTTATATCCGTCCTGGAGAAATCTTATGCAAATCCTCGGAAAAACTGCCGCAGGTCAGCAGCAAATTCCGAGCGAATATTTTTTGGATGGGCAAACAACCTTTGATCAAGGCCAAGACTTATAAATTAAAAATCACCACCCAGCAAGTCCCTGTGATCGTGTCCGATATCATTCATGTGCTTAACGCCGCCCAATTGGCTTCAAGTCAAAAGCCCCACGTGGACCGCCATGAGGTAGGGGAGATCATTTTTGAGACCCTCAAACCCATCGCTTTTGATGTGGCCTCAGAGATAGCTCAAACCGGGCGTTTTGTCCTGGTGGATAATTATGAGATTGCCGGCGGGGGGATTATTTTAGCACCCATTTTTGACAGTGATTCGAGTTTGAATCAACAGATCAAAAAACGTGATTATGGCTGGGAACGTTCGCACATCACCCCGCAATTGCGCGCCCAGAAATACCAGCATAAATCCGCCTTCATTGTCCTAGCCGGAAAAATTGACACAGGCAAACAGCGTATTGCCAAAGCGCTGGAAGAGGCATTGTTTAATTTGGGAAAAAACGTTTATTTCCTGGGGATTTCCAACCGTTTGCTTTTGGGCGGGCAGGATTCAAAGGACAAGATATTGGGTAAATACGATGCTCTCGTGCAATTAGGTGAGTTGGCCCATTTGATGACAGATGCCGGCCTGATTTTAATAACCAGCATTACGGATATCGACCAATATGAGCTGGGCATGCTTAAAAAACTCAATAGCCCTAACCGCACGCTGGTTGTTTGTGTTGGAGAAGACGATCGTTTTACTGCGGAAAGCATTGATTTGAGCCTCGTTGAAAATGAAGAATCCGGGGCAGCTGTTAAAAAGATCGTTGATCTTCTGGTTAAGGCAGTGGTTCTTGATCCTGAATACGAAATTTAACTTGTACCGTTACACCTCCGGGAGGTATAACGGTAATACCTCCGGGAGGTGTAACGGTACATTCGCAGTTGCTCCGAAGGATCCTAAGAAAACATTAATTTTACTTTAATCTCGCTCTAATCAGTTGTAGTATATACTTATTCATAAAATATTTTAAAACAAAGGAGAAATTGTATGAAAAAAGTATTAATGTCGTTGTTGTTTAGTGCTTTTATTTTAACTGGATTAACTTTTGCCCAAACTCCACCTCCGGCTGAAGCACCTGCCGCTGTCGTAGCTCCACCTGCCATGCATCATGAACATAAAGGTAAAGGTGAGCATCACCCTGAAATTCATAAAGCCATGCGCAAGCTCAGGGGAGCAAAAGAAGATTTAGAAAAAGCTGCGAAGGATTACGCTGGACACCGTGTTGCGGCCATCGGATACATTGATCAGGCTTTAGCAGAGTTAAAAGCTGCCTTAGCATCTGATACAAAATAAATAGTGACGTCTACCATTTATTAAATGGTAGACGTCACTATTTATTTAATCAACAATACAATCAGCCGGCTGTGTTTTGGCCATTAGATCAGATGTGGCAGGATTTTCTTTGAGGTGAGAGATTATAGCTTCCATTCCAATGCGCCGATGAAAATACCCGACACCTTCATTAGGCTTGGCATTGGCTTTCCAATTCTTAAGTAAAACATCAATGACCTGCGCCACCCGTTCACGGGGAATTGACCTGAGATAAATGCTATTGCCGTCCGTTGAAACCATAGGTAAGCCCTGATGGCGGGCATCTTCACTGCCCATCAATTTTAACTGATAGCGGTTAAAGCCGGAGCCGACAAGCCCAAAAGTTTTAGTGGCAGGCCTGAAGCACTGGCGTTCACAGCCGGTGATTCCGATCGATTCTTTTAAATCACCCCAGCCTATGGTTTCTAATTGATCGATCAATTCCGGTTCAAATTTTTCCGAATCCGTATACGTCAACCGGCAGGTGTTACGGCCCACACATGCCCCGGAAAGCAAACGTAGATTGGAATAAGGCTTGCCATTGCGCTCTCCATATCCAAATTTTATAAGATCAGCTTCGAAGGCTGATTTCATGTCTTCAGGAATATTGGCAAATATAGCATCCTGATTGGGCGTAATCATGAACTCAGCCGGATAAGTGTTCATCAAATGTTTGCACAAACTTTTCAATTTACCGTTGGGGGAATTGTCGATGATGCGGCCGTTTTCAATGTACATGCCGTAAGCCCACTTGCCGTTCCTGGGTTGTCTGACCCAGCCATGATGCATATGACGGGGGCCGGGATCCAGATTTGGTTCAGGCAATTCTAATTTAACCCCCAGGATTTTTTCAACTTGTTCGCGGTACCAGGCAATACCCATTTTTTTGACCACAAATTTGACCCGCGCCCAAATGCGGTTTTCACGGTCACCCCAATGCTGGTGCACCTTGACCACTGCATCCAGGGACTTTAATAAATTTTCCTCATCCACCTGGGCCAAAGGCTGGCCTAAACAGGCCATGGAAGGCTTGCCGTTGCGTTCGCCTTGCCCGCCGCCTACGTAAATTTGGAACTTAATCACTTTATTATTTTTGATGACAGGGACCACTCCCACGTCATCGCTCAAAACTTCGGCGCAATTATCAGGGACTAAATTTCCCTGATCATCCTTATGCACGGTGGCAAAACCGATTTTAAATTTACGGTTAAGCAAGTTTTTACCGTAGGCAAATGATTCACCGGGCTTGCGGATCTTGTCAGGGGCAATTTGCCATACTGAAATAAACGGCTCCATCGGCATCTGGAAAAAAGCACCGCTTTTTCGTGCCAGGGCATTGGTGTTTATAATGTCCGAAAAATGATCCAGCGGGCAGCCCATGACATTGCGGGTATTGTCCCCGCAGCCGTTAAGCGTATTAAGCCCTGATTCTGCCAAAGCTTTAATAATAAGGGGTACATTATGTTTCTTGACCCAATGCAATTGGATATTCTGGCGGTTGGTCAGCCTTATAGAAGGAAACCCGTCAGGGTCTTTGGTGTATTTTTCGCTTATGTCCTCAACAAGATTATATTGCTGACGACTTACAGGGCCGCCGCCAGGTATGCTGATACGCAGCATATAAATCCATTCTTTATTGCCAACAGCTTCTTTATCACGGTTAAATTCCAGATAAATACCGTGAGATTTGGCCAATTGTTCGGTTTCCCAGACAATATCATCGCGGCTTAAATCAGCAAAATCAGCACGCACGTTCCCGGCGATAGAGCCTGCAGCGATTTTATTGAGCTCTTCTTTGGAGAATTTCTCCGGCGGAGTGTTAAAATTAGGGGTGCAAGGTTTTCGGTTCATAGTAATTAATTATTTTATCCTAGCCTGATAGGGAACACAAGGACATATTTTTTTTCAGCAAGGCGCATACCGTACATACCGTTACACCTCCCGGAGGTGTAACGGTTAACCGTAGCGGACGGCCAAAATATCCCGTTTCGGGAACAATGTCGGTTAACCTTTATCTCGATGATATCAAAGATGGCTAAGAATCATCTTTTTAATGTTAACTCGCTGATTTTATGCTAATATATTTGCCTTATGAAAAACTTCTTTAATCATATACGCAGCAACATCCTGCGCGGACTTCTGGCCATTATACCCCTGCTTTTGTGCATTACAGCTATCGAGCTTTTATACCGACTGATCGATAAACAAATAATGAGGTTCCTGGATCAATTCGTAGATATACGCCAGATACCGGGTTTAGGCATTTTACTGCTTTTAATCTGTTTGTATATTATCGGTTTAATATTCAGCAATGTGGTGGGCCGGCAAATTCTAGGGTTTATCGGCAATGTCACTGAACGAATCCCCATTATTAAATTTATATACAGCATGGGTAAGCAGATTTCCGACACTCTGTCCATCACCGATCCTCAAAAACAGGCTTTTAAAAAAGCAGTCCTGGTAAATACTTTTAATGGGAACGGATGGATGATAGGTTTTGTGACAGGCAACATAAAAGATCAAAATGGTGAGGAGCTATTAAGAGTATTTGTTCCTTCTGCTCCTCATCCGTTGACAGGTATAATTTTTATTGTCAAACCTTCCCAAGTTATAGATTGCGGCTGGACAGTGGAAGAAGCCCTCAAGCTGGTCGTCTCTATCGGCATTGTATCACCTGAAAAAATTAAAAAAATATCTTAAACATAACACTGTCATTCCCGCATTTCATACTGTCATTCCGGCGAAAGCCGGAATCCAGACACGCTATGTCATACATAGGTCGTTATTGGAACAAAACCGATGGTGGCCGCCTGCAATGCCATCTTTGCCCGCGCCTGTGTACTTTAAGTGAAGGCCAGCGGGGATTTTGCTTTGTTCGCCAGAATATTGACGATCAAATGGTCTTAACCACCTACGGCCGCTCCAGCGGGTTCTGCCTTGATCCAGTCGAAAAAAAACCCTTGAACCATTTCTTGCCCGGAACATCAACATTGTCTTTTGGCACCGCCGGTTGTAATTTAGGATGCAAATTTTGTCAAAACTGGGACATCAGCAAATCCAAAGAGTTTGACCGGCTCACCGAAGAAGCAAGCCCGCAAAGGATCGCCCAGGCTGCCCGTCAATTGAAGGCCCCCAGCATTGCCTTCACTTATAATGATCCCGTGATATTTGCTGAATACGCCGTAGATACGGCCATTGAATGCCATAAATTGGGCATTAAAACCATCGCCGTCACAGCCGGCTATATAACCCCCGAAGCCCGCGGAGAATTTTACCAACACATGGATGCCGCGAATGTGGACCTTAAAGGTTTTACGGAAGATTTTTATAATAAAATTACCTTGAGCCATTTGCAGCCGGTTTTAGATACGCTGGTTTACTTAAAAAAAGAAACAAAGGTGTGGTTTGAAATCACCAATTTAATGATCCCCGGTCTTAATGATCGAAAAGAAGAAACATCAGATATGTGCCAATGGATTGCGGACAATTTGGGGCCTGATGTACCATTGCATTTCACCGCTTTTCATCCTGATTATAAAATGATTGATCGTCCGCCTACTCCAGTAAATACTTTGCAGGAAGCGAGGGAGATTGCCTTGTCCAAAGGGCTTCATTATGTTTATACCGGTAATGTGCATGACACAAAAGGTTCAAGCACCTATTGCCCTAACTGCCAAAAATTATTGATTGATCGTGACTGGTTTGTTTTGGGGGAGTATCATTTAAAAAATAACACATGTGATTTTTGCGGCTGTAAAATCCCGGGTGTCTTTGAGACGATCCCTGGGCATTGGGGAGCCAAACGGGTACCTGTCACAATACGAAGCGAAGAATCTCTATGAAAATATTATCCTGGAACGTCAATGGCATACGCGCCATTGAAAAAAAAGGTTTTCTGGATTGGCTCCAAAAAGAGTCCCCGGATATTCTTTGCTTGCAGGAAACCAAGGCGCATCCGGAACAATTATCCGAAAAAATCATTAAACCGGAAGGATATTACTCTTATTGGTCAGCTGCCGAAAAAAAAGGCTATAGCGGGGTAGCCATTTTTACCAAAATCCAGCCTAAAATTGTTACTGAGGGCTTAGGTATTAAAGAATTTGACTCTGAGGGCCGCACGTTGATCGCCGATTACGGAGATTTTATTTTGTTTAATATCTATTACCCTAACGGCGGGCAGGGTAATAAACGCGTGCCTTTTAAAATGAAATTTTATGACGCCTTCCTGGTAAAAATTGAAAAATTGCGTAAAGCAGGTAAAAAAATAATCGTCACGGGGGATGTCAATACCGCCCATACTGAAATTGACTTGGCACGGCCAAAAGAAAACGCCAAAAACACAGGTTTTCTTCCGGAAGAAAGAGAATGGGTCGGCAAATTCATTAAATGCGGGTATGTGGACACCTTCCGTCATTTTACAAAAGAAGGCGGACACTACACCTGGTGGGATTATTTTACCGCTGCGCGTAGCCGTGATGTGGGCTGGCGCATTGATTATTTTTTCGTTACAGAAAATTTATTGCCCAAACTCAAAAAAGCCTTTATATTAAAAGATGTGATGGGGTCAGACCATTGCCCAGTTGGCATTGAATTAAAAATTTAAGTCACCGTCATTTTGAGGCGAAGCCGAAAACTCTTTAAAGAATTAATTTTATTAAGATCCTTCACTTCGTTCAGGATGACACAATTAATCAAGGAGATCGTATTATGAAAATGTTCAATTTTATTTTAACTGTTTTAGGGGTATCATTTTTAATATCAAGCTCTGCCTGGTCTGCCACAGCAACCGCTATTCTCAAAGGCACGGCACCTGATTCTAAAATTACCGGCACAGTGACCCTGACTGAAGAAAAAGGCGGTTTGACTGTCGTGGCTAAGGTGCTCAATGTCCCTCCAGGAGTTCATGGGTTTCATGTCCATGCCATCGGCAGCTGTGCTGATATGGGAAAAGCCGCCGGCGGGCATTTTAATCCGGACAAATCTCCGCACGGCTTGTATCCCATGGACGGCCCCATGAAAGCCATGGCCGGGGATATGGGTAATATTACAGTCGGCGCTGACGGGACCGGGGACTTTTCTGTGTTCATGCCCGTACTAACTTTAAATGACGGCAAATACGCGGTCAACGGTTTATCGATCATTCTGCATGAAAAGAAAGATGATTTCAGCCAGCCTGCGGGTAACGCCGGAGGGCGCATTGCCTGTGGTATTATTGAAACCGTAAAGAAACTTGCAACAACACCAGCGGTAAAATAAGTGTCAAAAGGCCCAATTGCTTCGACATCGTAAAGTAGTGTCATTGCGAGGAGCCCGAAGGGCGACGAAGCAATCTTATTATGTTAGACATTGAAAACACCGCATTAGAAGTGATTGATGTTCAGGGAAAACTTGCTAGCCTGGTGCACGATCATGAAAAAGTGCTGACGCATATCCAGCATTTGATCGGGGCTTGCGAGTCATTCAGCCTGCCTATCCTGTGGAGCGAACAGGCGCCTGATAAAATCGGGGAGACTGTTGGACCGGTCAAGCAGTTGTTGTATCCCATGATCAAACCCATCCACAAACGAAGTTTCAGCTGCTGGGGCTCTCCTGATTACATCGAACTTCTTAAAAAGTTAAATCGACGTCAAATTTTAGTAACAGGCATTGAAACACACGTGTGTGTTTATCAAACTGCCCGGGATCTTCATCTACATGGCTATCACGTGCATTTAATTGCTGACGCGGTTTCTTCGCGCCACCCATTAGACAGGGATTTAGCTATTGCCCGCATGCGTGATGAAGGGATTACCATCACTACGGCTGAAATGGCCCTGTGCGAGCTGCTTAAAACAGCTGACAGCGTCAAATTCAAAGAGATCATGGCGTTTCTTAAAAGGTAAAATATATGTGTCATTGCGAGGAGCGAACGCAGTGAGCGACGAAGCAATTTATAATAGAACAACTCAAATTGACGATCTTTTGCACGAAACCCGTGTTTTTCAGCCTTCCGCTTTATTTCACAATCTTGCCAATATAAAAGATGATTCCTTATACGCACAGGCCAGAGCGAATCGTGTGGCTTTTTGGGAAAAATGCGCTAAAAAGCTTGAATGGTCTTCTCCCTGGAAACAGGCCCTGGTGTGGGAGCGGCCTTTTGCCAAATGGTTTGTCGGCGGGAAAATCAATGCTTCATATAATTGTCTGGACCGTCATATAAAAGCCAATTTAGGCAACAAGACAGCCTTAATCTGGGAAGGGGAAAACGGCGATGCAAAAACTTTCAGCTATGCAGAGGCTTATTTAGAAGTCAATAAATTAGCCAATGCCATTAAAAGTTT
>Ga0207051_1007_pt2 | contig 43895 bp, 34 predicted proteins | sample Alteio_BWMinCont_61_FD_153292 | JGI IMG/M metagenome (GOLD analysis project Ga0207051, IMG submission 153292) | Enriched cells from forest soil in Barre Woods Harvard Forest LTER site, Petersham, Massachusetts, United States -... | ecosystem: Environmental > Terrestrial > Soil > Temperate forest >...
CACCGCGGCGATCAACGAGAACGGTGGCGAAGCGGTTTTCCTCGGCGCCATTGCCGACGATGAGGAACAGTTGGAAGCAGCGATGCGTGGCGCGCTTGAGAATTCCGATATGCTGGTGCTTTCCGGCGGCACTTCCAAAGGGGCCGGCGATGTATCGCATCGGATCGTCGCGCGGCTCGGCAAACCCGGCATCATCGCCCATGGCGTTGCGCTCAAGCCGGGCAAGCCGCTCTGCCTTGCGGTCTGCAACGGCACGCCGGTGGTGATCCTGCCGGGGTTTCCGACCTCGGCGATGTTTACCTTCCACGACATGATCGTGCCGGTGCTGCGGCGCATGGCGGGCCTGCCGCCGCGCTCCGACGCGAAGGTGGTGGCCAAAGTCCCAGTGCGAATTGCCTCCGAACTCGGCCGCACCGAATTCGTCATGGTGTCGCTGGTCGAGGGCACTGACGGATTGATCGCCTATCCTTCCGGCAAGGGAAGTGGCGCCATCACCTCGTTCGCGCAGGCCGACGGCTTTCTGAAGATCGATGCGCTCGCCGACCAGATGCCGGCAGGCTCCGAGGCCGAGGTCACGTTGTTCACGCCGCATGTACGGGTGCCGGATCTCGTAATTGTCGGCAGCCACTGCACCGGGCTTGATGTGGTCACCGCGCCGCTGGCGCGCGCGGGGCTAGTCGTGCGCTCGATCGCGGTCGGCAGTCTCGGTGGCCTTTCGGCCGCCAAACGCGGCGAATGCGACTTCGCGCCGATCCATCTGTTTGACGAGAAGTCCGAGACCTACAACACGCCGTTCCTCAGCGACGGCCTTGAACTGGTGCCCGGCTGGCGGCGGATGCAGGGTATCGTGTTTCGGTTGGGCGATGCGCGGTTCGAGGGCTTGGGCGCGGAAGCAGCCGTCCGCGCCGCGCTCGCCGATCCCGCCTGCATCATGGTCAACCGCAATCAGGGTGCGGGCACCCGCATCCTGATCGACCGGCTGCTCGGCAACGCGCGTCCCGACGGCTACTGGAATCAACCGCGCTCCCATAACGCGGTGGCAGCCGCGATCGCGCAAGCTCGCGCCGATTGGGGCGTGACGATCGCGCCGGTCGCACAGGCCGCGGGATTGGGCTTCATTCCGCTCGCCGAAGAGCATTATGATTTTGCGCTGGTGACCGCCCGAAAGCAGCGCCCGGCGGTGCAGGCGTTTTTGGAGGCGCTAGCGTCGGGCGAAGGCCGCGCGGCGCTTGAGCGGGCAGGGTTTCGGCCGGCATAGCCGGCACCGGTTTCGGCTGCGTGCCACAACATGACTGGGGACGGGGAGCGATGGCAAGGCAGCTCACAGTTGCGATCGTTGGTGCCGGCATGGGCGGCCTCGCCACCGCGGCGGCGCTGCGGCGGGTCGGTATCGATGTCACGGTGTACGAGCAGGCCGCGCAGTTTGCCAGGCTCGGGGCTGGAATTCAGATCGGCTGCAACGCCATGAAAGTATTGCGTGGACTCGGGCTCGAATCCCGGCTGCGCGGGCAATCCTTCTATCCGCGCTCATGGAACAACCGGGATTGGCGGACCGGCGAAGTCAAGTTCGATATGATTTTCGGCGAGACCGCCGAGCAGAAGTTCGGCGCGCCTTATTTGCTGGCGCATCGTGGCGACCTCCATGCGGCTTTGGCCAGCGCGGTGCCCGACCAATGCATCAAGCTCAACCACAGGCTGGTTGGCCTGGACGAGACCGGCTGTGGCGTCCGATTGAGTTTCGCCAATGGTGCCGTCGCGGTTGCCGATGCGGTCGTTGCAGCGGACGGTGTCCATTCCGTCGTGAGAGATCTGTTGTTCGGCGTCTCGCCGGTTAATTTTACCGGGCGGATCGCGTACCGAACGACCTATCCCGCGACGCTTCTTGGCGGCGAGAGGATCGATGATTGTACTAAATGGTGGGGAGAGGACCGGCACATCGTGATCTATTACGTCAAGCCGGACCGCAGCGAGATCTATTTTGTGACCAGCCAGCCGGAGCCGGATTTCCGGATCGAATCCTGGTCGGCAAAGGGTGACGTCAGGGAATTGCGCATCGCCTTCGCGGGCTTCGATCGCCAGGTCGAAACTGTCCTGGCGGCATGCCCGGACGTCCACAAATGGGCGATCGTCGATCGCGATTCGCTTGAGCACTGGGCGGACCGGAACGTGACGCTGCTCGGCGACGCCTGCCATCCGATGACGCCCTACATGGCGCAAGGCGCTGCGATGGCGATCGAGGACGCTGCCGTGCTTTCGCGTTGTCTCGAAGGCGTCGGGCGGGACGGGGTCGCAAATGCGTTTCGCCGGTTTGAGGCGAGCCGAAAGGACCGGACGGTGCGCGTTCAGCAGACGTCACGCGCGAATACCTGGCTGAAGGAAAGAACTGACACCGATTGGGTTTACGCCTATGATGCGTGGAACGTGCCGTTGGCGGCGTGACCCCGAAATCCAAAAATTTAGAACAAAGAGGTCGCATGTGAGCATTTCCGTCATCGAGCAGGCCAAAATCCAAGCGCAGGTCCTGGTTCCGCTGGTGAAGGCGTTGCAGGTGGAATTGGGCGAAGTGCGGGCCAACGGCCTGGTTCGAGAGGCCCTGGGCGATCTTTATCGTCGCTTCGGCGAAGAGTTTTCACGGGCCAAAAATGAGAACAACCTCGGCGAGGCGGTGGCGTCTGCGTTCGCGACCTATGCCCGCGAGGATGCGCTCAATTACAAAGTGATCGAGCAGTCGCAGGATTCCTTCGAGTTCGATGTCACGAGATGCCGCTACGCCGAGTTCTACAAGGAACTGGGCGAGCCGGAGCTTGGCTTCCTGCTGGTTTGCAGCGCGGACTTCCCCACAGCCGAGGGATTGGGTCCCGACATCAAGCTCACGCGCACGCAAACCATCATGCAGGGCGCCAGTCATTGCGACTTCAGATACAAGCGATCAAAAGCGGCGGATTGAGCGCTCCGTGGTTGTGAGGCCGGCGCTACCGCCCATCCAGCGCCGCCAGCCGTTCCGCTTCCGCGATGTCGTCCACGGTGTTGGCGTTGAAGAACGGATCGAGCGGTTCGACCGGCCAAGTCACGGTCGCAAGAGGATAACGCGCAGTCCAGCGGTCGATCTTGCGGACGTCTTCGACGACCAGCGCGTGGCGAAGTTCTTCACGCAACGCCACGCTCCACAATCCGATCACCGGATGGGTCTGTCCGCCGGAAGCTGCAACCGCGAGCTGGGCGTTCTGCTCGGCGCGGGCTCGGTGCAGGCGCGCGAGAAGGTCGCGCGGCAGAAACGGGCAATCCGCCGCCGCGCTCAATACCCAGGCGACGTCCGGCCGGTTCGCCGCCGCCCAGTCCAATCCTGAGAGAATGCCCGCAAGCGGTCCCGGAAAATCCTCCACCGAATCGGGAATCACGGGCAAGCCAAAATTGGCAAATCGCGCCGGATCGCCGTTGGCGTTGAGGATAAGCCCGTCGCATTGCGGCTCAAGCCGCGCGATCACGCGCTCAAGGATGGTGCGGCCGCCGATCTGGCGCATCGGCTTGTCGCCGCCGCCCATCCGTCGCGCCAGACCTCCGGCCAACAACACGCCAGGGGTCGCCGGCGCGTCGCTTGACGTTGCCGGCGCGTCGCTTGACGTCGCCGGAATTTCACTCGTCACGCTCAGTGCCCTTGCGCTTGTGCCGCGCCGATTCCTCTTCGACGAACGAGAGATTCTGGTCGTAGACGATGCGCCCCTCGCCGGACAGCACGATAAAGCGCTTGCCGCGCGCCCGCCCGATCAAAGTCAATCCAACCTGCCGCGCCAGATCGACGCCCCAGGCGGTGAAGCCCGAGCGCGACACCAGGATCGGAATTCCCATCCGCACCGTCTTGATGACCATTTCGGACGTCAACCGTCCCGTGGTGTAGAGGATCTTGTCGGCGGGATCGACGCCGTGGCGATAGATCCAGCCCGCGATCTTGTCGACCGCGTTGTGGCGGCCGACATCTTCGGTATAGCAGACAGGCTCGCCTTCCTTGCATAGCACGCAGCCATGGATGGCGCCGGCTTCGAGATAGAGCGACGGCATGGTGTTGATCGCGTGCGTCATCTGGTAGAGCCAGGAGGTGCGCAATTCGGCCTTGGGCAGCGCGACGCTTTCCACCGCTTCCAGCAGATCGCCGAACGCGGTGCCCTGCGCGCAGCCCGAGGTCTGGGTGCGCTTCTTCAATTTCTGTTCGAAATTGGTGTGGTGCTCGGTGCGCACCACCACCACCTGCAGATCGTCGTCATATTCGACCTCGGTGACGACGTCGTCGTATTTCAGCATGTTCTGGTTGAGCAGATAGCCGAGCGCGAGATATTCCGGGTAGTCGCCGATCGTCATCATGGTGACGATCTCCTGCGCGTTCAGGTAAAGCGTCAGCGGCCGCTCCACCGGCACGTTGATCTCGACCGCAGCGCCGGCCTGATCGGTCCCGGCGACGCGTTCGGTCAGCCGCGGGTCCCCTGGATTAGGCAGGATCAGAGGGACGGGAGCCTTGTCGATCTTAGTCATATGCGCAGGTTAGCATGACATTTCCTTAAGCCCGATATAAGCATCTCCGGGTACAGGCTAAAGGGGTAGGATCGTCATTGCGAGCGAAGCGAAGCAATCCAGAAATGTATCCGGGATCTGGATTGCTTCGTCGCTTTGCTCCTCGCAATGACGGCAATGGATACCGGTTTCGGAGAAATAGATGAGAGTGATCGGCCTGGCGGGATGGAGCGGTGCCGGCAAAACCACGCTGCTGGCGCGCGTCATCCCGCACCTTCTGACAGAGGGGCTTCGTGTCTCCGTCATCAAGCATGCCCACCACAGCTTCGATGTCGACGTGCCGGGCAAGGATTCCTGGGTGCATCGCCAATCGGGGGCGGTGGAAGTGCTGGTGTCTTCGGGCAAGCGCTGGGCGTTGATGCACGAACTTCGCGGCGCCGCCGAGCCGCGGCTGCCCGAACTGCTGAGGAAGATGTCGCGGGTCGACCTCGTGGTCGTCGAGGGCTTCAAGTCCGAGCCGCATCGCAAAATCGAGGTGTATCGGAAAGCCAATGGCAAGGCCCCGCTGTTCCCTGACGATCCCGCGATTGCCGGCATTGCCACTGATGCGACCGTTGAAACCACGCTTCCGGTTGCCCATCTCGATGATATCCCGGCGGTCGCCGCGATGATGCAGAGGCTCGCGATTTCCGTGGAAGATGTGCTGGCGGCAAGCGTCAGCGAGGCCTAAAGAAGCAGCACCATGGCGCAGTTGTCCGACGATTGCTTTGCCTTCGGCGGACCGATGATGTCGGTCGACGAAGCAGTTGCGATCATCACCACCCGTGTAAGCGCGGTGCACGAGATCGAGACTGTGCCGCTCGAGAAAGCCGATGGACGCATTCTTGCCGGTGATATTTTCGCGTCGCTAGCCTTGCCGCCTTTCACCAATTCCGCTGTCGACGGTTATGCGGTTCGCAGCAACGATCTTCCGCTTCGGGAGCAAGCGGCGTTGCCCGTGTCGGGACGTATTCAGGCGGGCGCCGCGGCGCACGAACCGGTCAAGCCCGGCCACGCCGTGCGAATCTTTACCGGTGCGCCGATGCCGGAAGGCGCCGGCACCGTGTTCATGCAGGAGGATGTTCGCGTCGATGACGCCGGCAAGGTTGTTCTGCCGGCAGGCCTGAAGCCCGGTGCCAATGTGCGTCCCGCGGGCGAGGACGTTCCGGAAGGTGCTGCCGCGCTTTCGGAAGGACTGCGGTTGCGCCCCCAGGACGTCGCGCTCCTGGCTGCCTTCGGCCTGACGCGACTGGATGTGCGCCGGCGTATCAGGGTTGCGGTGTTCTCGACCGGTAACGAGCTGGTGTCGCCGGGAGACTTGCGCAACTCAGCGCAATTATTCGATTCCAACCGCTTCATGCTGATGGCGATGCTGGCGCGGCTTAATTGTGAGGTCAGCGATCTCGGTATTTTGCGCGACGATCGCGCGACACTGGCGCAGGGTCTGAAGAAAGTCGCAGGTCATCATGACTTGATTCTCACCAGCGGCGGCGTTTCGACCGGCGAGGAAGACCACGTCAAGGCCGCGGTCGAGGATGCCGGCAGGCTCGTGCTGTGGCGGATGGCAATCAAGCCCGGACGTCCCGTCGCCATGGGGATTATAGGCGGCACGCCCTTCATCGGACTGCCGGGAAATCCGGTGGCAAGTTTTGTCACCTTCGTCCATGTGGTGCGCCCGACCGTGCTGGCGCTGTCGGGCGCCAAGCCGCAGCCTTTGATTCCGCTGCCGGTCCGCGCCGCCTTTACCTACAGGAAGAAGATCGCTCGCCGCGAATATGTGCGGGTCAATCTGCACAGGACGGAAGACGGCGGCCTAGAGGTGACAAAATTCCCGCGCGAGGGTGCGGGCTTGTTGTCGTCGCTTGTGGACACCGACGGACTGGTCGAGCTTGGCGAGGAGATCACGCAAGTCGCCCCGGGCCAGACGGTGGGATTTCTCAGTTATGCGAGCCTGATGTGAGACCAACTCGCTGTCTCCCACATCCGTTGACGATGCGAGGCGGCTTCGCCAAGGTTGGGGCATGACCACGACGAAACTGGATCTCACCGGCCTGAAATGCCCGCTGCCGGCCTTGAAGACGCGCAAGGCGCTGAAGGCACTGTCGCCGGGCGACCTTCTGGAGGTTCATTGCACCGATCCGCTGGCGGTGATCGATATTCCAAACCTGATCCAGGAAACCGGCGATAAGGTCGAGATCACCGAGCGCGCGGAACATCGGATCGTGTTCCTGATCGAAAAGACGGCCGGCTTTTCGGCGGCCGCGCGTTAACGATTTCGGTTCCGCACCCGCTACCTTTTGCCTATCGACATACGCTTGGCCTTCTGCCCCAATTCGTCCTCTCCGCAGGGCCTGCGGAGGTAGAGTTGCGCCTACCGGGGACGGGGGCGCACTTTGAATATCGACGCCGGTACCCATCGCGGGGCATACCGCGTCGTGGGAGGGGTTAAAACTTGCGAGCGCGCTTTTGTGATCGGGGTGCATCCGGGAATTGTGCGGGGCAGCAATGCGTGGGGTTGGCTCGCCGCCGAGAACTTAGGCTATAGAAGGCAGCAATCGTGGACGGCAGACATGCCCGGCATGGGCGGCTGCAGGGGAGGAATTGATGACGACAATTAGCGGCGTTGGGACGATGTCCGGCGGTGGAATGGGAATTCTCGATCGCGAGCACACGATCGCAAAGGCCGGCTTCAATCGCTGGCTGGTGCCGCCGGCCGCGCTTTGCATTCATCTATGCATCGGCATGGCCTATGGGTTTTCCGTGTTCTGGCTGCCGCTGTCGCGCGCGATCGGCCTGACGGCTTCGAAGGCCTGTCCCGACATGGCACTGTGGCAAGAACTCTTCACCACCACTTGCGACTGGAAAGTCGCCAGCCTCGGCTGGATGTACACGCTGTTCTTCGTGCTGCTCGGCGTTTCGGCCGCGATCTGGGGCGGCTGGCTTGAACGCGCAGGCCCGCGCAAGGCCGGCTTCGTCGCGGCGCTGTGCTGGTCCGGTGGCCTGATGATCGGCGCCTTCGGCGTTTACGTGCATCAGCTCTGGATCATGTGGCTCGGCGCTGGCGTGATCGGCGGTGTTGGTCTTGGTCTCGGCTATATTTCCCCGGTTTCGACACTGATCAAATGGTTCCCCGACCACCGCGGTATGGCGACCGGATTTGCCATCGCAGGTTTTGGCGGCGGCGCCATGATCGGCGCGCCATTGGCTAATTTGCTGATCAACTACTTCAAGACCCCGACCTCTGTCGGCGTCTGGGAGACCTTCGCCACCATGGGTGTGATCTATTTCGTGTTCATGATGATCGGCGCCTTCGCCTATCGCGTGTCGCCGGCCGGCTGGCAGCCTGAAGGCTGGACGCCGCCGGCGAAAGCCAATGCGATGATCTCGACCAACAACGTCCATCTCGACAACGCGCACAAGACGCCGCAGTTCTGGCTGATCTGGTGGGTGCTGTGCTTGAACGTGTCGGCCGGCATCGGTGTGATCGGGATGGCCTCGCCGATGTTGCAGGAAATCTTCGCCGGCAAGCTCATCGGGTTGCCGAACTTAGGTTTCAACGCGCTGAGCGCCGAGCAGAAGGTCGCTATCGCCGGGATCGCGGCGGGTTTTGCCGGCCTGCTGTCACTGTTCAACATTGGCGGACGAGTGTTCTGGGCCTCGCTGTCGGATTACATCGGCCGCAAGAACACCTATTTCTGCTTCTTCCTGCTCGGCATCGCGCTTTATGCGCTGGCGCCGACCTTCGCAGCGATGGGCTCCAAGTTGCTGTTCGTTGCAGCCTTCGGCATCATCCTGTCGATGTATGGCGGCGGCTTCGCCACCGTGCCGGCCTATCTCGCCGACATGTTCGGCACCCAGTTCGTGGGCGCCATTCACGGGCGGCTGCTGACGGCGTGGTCGACCGCGGGCATCATCGGTCCGGTCGTGGTGAACTATATCCGCGAATTCCAGCTCGCGGCCGGCGTGCCGCGCGATCAACTCTACAACACCACCATGTATATCCTGTGCGCGATGCTGATCGCCGGATTGATCTGCAACTACATGATCAAGCCGGTCGACCACAAATGGCACATGAGCGCTGACGAGGTGGCGAGGCTGCAGGCCGCTAGCGCCAAGAGCGCGGCTTCGGTGCAGTCTGGATCGTTCGGCATCGGTCGCGGCGGCTTCGACATAAGGGCTGCGGCGTTCTGGGCCTTTGTCGGCATCCCGCTCGCCTGGGGCGTGTGGAAGACACTGGAAAGCGCGGCCAAAATATTCTGATCGGCTAGTTCTGCGCGGGACGCTTAACGGATGGCGTCCCGTGCTTTGCCTCTACAATAAATCAAAGAAATTACTTGAGGGGGATTCCCATGCTTCGCGCGATTGCCTGCCTTGTTGCCGTGCTTTTTGTTGCGGGCAGCCTCCATACCGCCTCGGCCCAGACGACGACCCCGGCGCCAGCCGTCAGTTCGGCTCCGGCTGTCGCCAAGCCTTCGCGAATGAAACTGACGGCCGAAAAATTGCGGAACATGAAGGCCAAGTGGAGTGCCAACAAGGGTAAGCTCAAGGCTTGCCGCAAAGAGGTGAAGGCGAAGGGACTGGCCGGCGACGACCGCTGGTTCTATATCGAGGAGTGCATGGAGAAGACCTGAGGCCTATAGATGGCCGGTACCGACCGAAAAGGGGCATGACAGCGGGGGCTGCGTGCCCCTTAAATGCTTATCACGCCTGCGTAATCGCACTTGGCATCTGGCATGCCAGGCATTAGGATTGCTAGAGATAACCACTGAAAGCTGCGGCAGGAACGAGCGGTTCGATGAGTCATGATGTGCAAAAGGTCCGCTCGTTCGAACATCCGGGTGAGGGACGCCGGCGGGCCAAATCGACGCCCAAGGGACGCCAGGTCGATCCGACGGCCGCGCACGAGATCGAACTTTTGCTCGGCGACCGGCCGCGGCGGCGCGATCTTCTCATCGAGCATCTGCACCTCATCCAGGACAAGTATCACCAGATTTCCGCGGCCCATCTCGCGGCTCTTGCCGACGAGATGAAGCTTTCGTTTGCGGAAGTGTTCGAGACCGCGACGTTCTATGCCCATTTCGATGTGGTGAAGGAGGGCGAACCGGATATTGCGCCCTTGACGATTCGCGTCTGCGACTCGCTCACCTGTGCGATGCTGGGCGCGGAGAAGTTGCTGCATGAATTGCAGAACACTTCAGGTCCCGGCATTCGCGTGGTGCGCGCACCCTGCGTCGGCCGTTGTGACACGGCGCCGGCGGCCGAGGTCGGCCATCACTTTGTCGACCACGCCAGCGTTCAAAGCGTGCTTGCGGCGGCAAAAGGCGGCGATACCCACGCGCATCTGCCCGACTATGTCGGATACGACGCCTATGTCGCCGGTGGCGGCTATGCGCTGCTGAAGCGGTTGCTTTCGGGCGAATTGAAAAAGGAAGATCTGCTGAAGGCACTCGACGATGCCTCCTTGCGCGGCCTCGGCGGCGCCGGCTTTCCGACCGGACGCAAGTGGCGCGCGGTGTTAGGGGAGCCCGGCCCTCGGCTGATGGCCATCAATGGCGACGAGGGCGAGCCCGGAACGTTCAAGGATCGCTATTACCTTGAGACCGATCCGCATCGGTTCCTCGAGGGCACGCTGATCGGTGCCCATGTCGTCGAGGCGCCCGACGTCTACATCTACATCCGCGACGAATATCCGGCCTCGCGCGAAATCCTGGAGCGCGAGATCGCCAAGCTGCCGCCGGGTGGCCCGCGGCTGCACATGCGGCGCGGCGCCGGCGCCTATATCTGCGGCGAGGAATCCTCGCTCCTGGAAAGCATCGAGGGCAAACGTGGATTGCCGCGGCACAAGCCGCCGTATCCGTTCCAGGTTGGGCTGTTCGGCCTGCCGACACTGATCAACAACATCGAGACGTTGTGGTGGGTGCGCGACATCGTGGAGAAGGGCGCGGACTGGTGGAAGAGCCATGGCCGCAACGAGCGCTTTGGCTTGCGCAGCTATTCGGTTTCGGGACGGGTCAAAAACCCCGGCATGAAGCTCGCGCCGGCCGGCATCAGCGTGCGCGAACTGATCGACGAGTTCTGCGGCGGCATGGCGGACGGCCACAAATTCCACGCCTACCTGCCGGGCGGCGCGTCGGGCGGCATCCTGCCGGCATCGATGGACAACATCCCGCTCGATTTCGGCACGCTGGAAAAATACGGCTGCTTCATCGGCTCCGCCGCGGTCATCATCCTGTCCGAGCAGGATAGCGTGAAAGGTGCGGCGCTGAACCTGATGCGCTTCTTCGAGGACGAAAGCTGCGGCCAATGCACGCCTTGCCGCGTCGGCACCCAGAAAGCCGCGCTGTTGATGGAAAAGCCGGTCTGGGACCGCGAATTGCTCGACGAATTGAGCCAGGCGATGCGCGACGCCTCGATTTGCGGTCTCGGCCAGGCGGCCTCGAATCCGCTGACCACGGTGATTAAATACTTCCCCGACGAGTTCAAGGACGCTGCCGAATGACCAAGATCCAGTTCGAGCTCGACGGCAAACAAGTCGAGGCCATCAACGGCGAGACCATCTGGCAGGTGGCAAAACGCCAGGGCCGCGAAATTCCGCATTTGTGCTATTCGCCAGAGCCCGACTACCGGCCTGACGGCAATTGCCGCGCCTGCATGGTCGAGGTCGAGGGCGAGCGCGTGCTGGCGGCTTCCTGCAAACGCACGCCAAGCGTCGGCATGAAGGTGAAGTCGGCGAGCGCGCGTGCGGTCGCGGCGCAAAAAATGGTGATGGAACTTCTGGTCGCCGACCAGCCGGCGCGCGCGACCTCGCACGATCCCGATTCGAAATTCTGGCACTGGGCCGAAAAGGTCGAGGTGACGGAAAGCCGCTTTCCGGCCGCCGAGCGCTGGCATGGCGACGCCAGCCATCCGGCGATGCGGGTCAATCTCGATTCCTGCATCCAATGCGGCCTGTGCGTGCGGGCCTGCCGCGAGGTTCAGGTCAACGACGTCATCGGCATGGCCTATCGTAACCACGATTCCAAGATCGTGTTCGATTTCGACGACCCGATGGGCGAATCGACCTGCGTCGCGTGCGGTGAATGCGTGCAGGCCTGCCCGACCGGCGCGCTGATGCCGGCCGTGATGCTCGACGAGAATCAAACCCGCGTCACCTATCCCGACCGCAAAGTCGACTCGCTCTGCCCCTATTGCGGTGTGGGTTGCCAGGTCACCTATAACGTCAAGGACGAGAAGGTGATCTATGCGGAAGGGCGCGACGGCCCGGCCAATCACAACCGGCTCTGCGTCAAAGGCCGCTTCGGCTTCGACTATATCCATCACCCCAATCGTCTGACCAAGCCGCTGGTGCGCCTGCCGAACGTCAGGAAGGATGCCAACGACCAGGTCGATCCGGCCAATCCGTTCACCCATTTCCGTGAAGCGTCGTGGGAAGAGGCGCTCGACATCGCCGCACGCGGTCTCGTCAAGATACGCGATGAAAAGGGCGTCAAGGCGCTCGCCGGTTTCGGCTCGGCCAAGGGCTCCAACGAAGAGGCCTATCTGTTCCAGAAGCTGGTGCGCACCGGTTTCGGCTCCAACAATGTCGACCACTGCACGAGGTTGTGCCACGCCTCTTCGGTCGCGGCTTTGTTCGAAGGCCTGGCCTCGGGCGCGGTGTCGGCGCCGTTTGCGGCCGCGATGGACGCCGACGTCATCATCGTGATCGGCGCCAATCCGACCGTCAACCACCCGGTCGCGGCGACCTTCATCAAGAACGCCGCGCAGCGCGGCGCCAAGCTGATCGTGATCGACCCGCGCACGCAGGCGCTGTCACGCCATGCCTACAAGCACCTGGCGTTCAAGCCGGGCAGCGACGTCGCCCTGCTGAATGCGATGATCCACACCATCATCACCGAAGGCCTCACCGACGAGCAATATATCGCCGGCTACACCGAGGGTTTTGACGACCTGAAGGCGCGCATCAAGGATTTTGCGCCGGAGAAAATGGAGCCGATCTGCGGCATTCCGGCGGAAACGATTCGCGAAGTGGCGCGGATGTATGCCAGCGCCAAGGCATCGATCATTTTCTGGGGCATGGGCATCAGCCAGCATGTGCACGGCACCGACAATGCGCGCTGCCTGATCGCGCTCGCGCTGATCACCGGCCAGGTCGGCCGTCCCGGCACCGGGCTGCATCCGCTGCGCGGCCAGAACAACGTGCAGGGCGCCTCCGACGCCGGGCTGATCCCGATGTTCCTGCCGGATTATCAGCCGGTCGGCCGCACCGATCTGCGCGAGCCTTTCGAGCATCTCTGGCACCAGAAACTCGATCCGGTGCGCGGTCTCACCGTGGTCGAGATCATAAATGCGATCCATGCCGGTGAAATCACCGGCATGTATATCGAGGGCGAGAATCCGGCGATGTCGGACCCCGACCTGCAGCATGCGCGGCAGGCGCTGGCCAAGCTTGAGCATCTGGTGGTGCAGGATCTGTTCGTCACCGAGACCGCGTTTCATGCCGACGTCATCCTGCCGGCCTCGGCGTTTGCCGAAAAGTCCGGCACCTTCACCAACACCGACCGCCGCGTACAGCTCGCGCGCGAGGTCATCAGGCCTCCGGGCGACGCGCGGCAGGATCTGTGGATCATCCAGGAGATTGCCAAGCGCATGGGGCTGCCCTGGAATTATAGCGGGCCGGCCGACGTTTTCGCCGAGATGACGGAAGTGATGCCGTCGTTGAAGAACATCACCTGGGAGCGGCTGGTGCGCGAGGGTGCGGTGACCTATCCGGTCGACGATCCGCACAAGCCGGGCAACGAGATCATCTTCACGACGGGTTTCCCGACCGAGAGCGGCCGCGGCAAGATCGTTCCGGCGCATGTGATTCCGCCGGACGAATTGCCCGACGCCGAATATCCGATGGTGCTGTCCACCGGGCGCGTGCTCGAACACTGGCACACCGGCTCGATGACCCGGCGCTCGAACGTGCTCGACCAGATTGAGCCGGAGGCGGTGGCGTTCATGTCGCCAAAGGACATGCGGCGGATGAAGGTCTGGCCAGGCGATTTCGTTCGCCTGGAAACGCGGCGCGGCGCGGTCGAAATCAAGGTACGATCCGATCGCGATGTGCCGGAGAACATGGTGTTCATGCCGTTCTGCTACGCGGAAGCGGCGGCAAACCTGTTGACCAATCCGGCGCTCGATCCGTTCGGGAAGATTCCCGAATTCAAGTTCTGCGCGGTCAAGGCCGAACGCATCGAGATGCGAACCGCAGCGGAGTGAATGGAAGATGGGCTTGGGCGGCCGCAGGGGCCGCCCGGTTTTTCGTCCGGCGGCGCTGTCAAATTCATTGCGCGTGAAAATCCCTGAAGCGGCGTTCGGCCGCTTCCGCGATCTTTCCGGCCAAGTCAGCTACTCGCAGCCAGGCCCGCGTCGCAAGGCGTTTGAGCGGCCTCAGGCACACGATCAGTGGATTGCCTTGATTTTCAAGGTCGAGTTCGAACTTCTCCGACGGAAATATCGTCGCACCTCCCGACGGCGCGCAATGCCGTCTCGCAAACGCCAGCGCCGAACTTTCGAGCAGGAAAATCCCCCCGGTCTTTCCCTTGGCGTCGCGCGCCAGCCAAAAGCCGTCCTGGTCACGGCCGATGAAGAACGCCGGGATCGACGCATTCAGCACGCCGGGATCGGGCAGCTGAAACGGCGGCGGTTCCGAAAAATTTGGGTATGCGAGCGGCATGGCGATGAAGGTGTCCGTCGATGGCGTGCATTGCGGGGAGGGGCCTTGCTCGGCCTGGGCCGCGGCCTGTCGCATCCAGGAGCTGACCAACGCGTCGAGCATTCCGCGGAGAGCGGATGGCATGTTCATGAACGTGATTGCGGTCATAGCGCCCAACTCACAAATCTCCGGCCCATCATGTGCCGATGACGCGTAGGAATGCGAGAGAGACCGCAGCGGCGTCTCATAGGAAAGAAATAAAGGTGCGGAGGGCGAGATCCCGATTTTTCACAATCGGACTGTGCTTATGAAGCGCCTATGAGAAGGAGTCGGCGGCCGTCTCGAATTCCTATGCCGTCGCGTGCACGTTCCGATCAACGGCTCGCGCTTGAGCCGATGCTGGAGATCGAAGATGGCTCACTTTCTTGTCAGCGATGATCGATATCGCGACCTGATTTACGATAACGACGGTAGGTCGCATGGTTCCGACTCACCTCAATCATTGGGCAATTACCGTTTCGGCAGGGCGTTTGGCAAACCCGCCCGCGGCTCTCTTGGCCGAGGCGGCTACTTCAGGCGTATGGTCGAAGCGATCGTAAATTCGAAACTGCGTCGGATGGAGCGCGAACTCGAGCTTCGTGGCGTGCGGACGCACGACAATCGCTAACGGCAAATCCCGGCCGGCGGAGCGTTCGCAAACGCACGACACAACGCCTCGCCATTTCTGACTCATCCCAGTGGAGCGTCACATGCGACAGTCATCATTCATCGCATCCAGTCTGCTTCCCCACCTCCGCCATGCTGCCAGTGCGCTGTCGACTTATCTCGGCCCGTTCTGGGACGTCAGGAAATATCGACCGGAGCGGCACTATATGCGTGGTCCCGGACCGAAATGGCGCGAGAAACACCTTTCTCAGCATGCATCGTCCGCGCGCGGCTCCTGAGCTGGAGCCGGCATCCCGCGCAACCTCTCAGCGGTCGCTACCAAGTTACGGCCGTATCTTTCCGAGGGTAGCGATCTTCCCAGCCTTCTTCGCCCATCTCCGCGAGTGCAGTAGCTATCTCGGCCTTCGCTGCATCCGCCAATTCAACGATTGGCAAGCGGGTGTCCGGGCGCATCAAGCCGAGCAGGCACAACGCATATTTGAGTGCCGCCGGACTTTCTTTGGCGAGCAGGGCGCTTAGCCGCGCAAGTCTGCTCTGCAAATATCTGGCGGATTGTAACCTTCCTTGCTTGCAGCTCGAGAAGATGACCTGGCACAGTTCCGGCGCGACATTCGATACCGCCGAGACGCAGCCGTCGCCGCCATTGGCAAAGTAGGCGAGCGCGGTGGCGTCGTCTGCGGACAGCAGTCGAAACTCCAGCGGGACCATCGACCGTAGTCGCATCGGGCGGGCCAGATCGCCCGTTCCATCCCTAAGTCCAACGAACTGCCGCGATTGCGCCAGTTTCGCCAGCGTGTCGTCGGACAATTCACGAATGGTTCGGGCGGGAATGTCGTGCAGGATAATGGGCAGCGCCGTTGAATTGGCGATCGCCCGAAAGTGCGCCTCGATACCGGCCTGCATCGGCTTGTTGTAGTAAGGTACGACCGAGAGCACCGCATCGGCGCCGGCCAATTCGGCGCGCCGGGTCAACTCGATGGCCTGGCTCGTTGAATTCGATCCCGCTCCGGCAATGACGCGAACGCGGCCACGCGCGATCTCGGCGGCGGTGCGGATGATGGTGTCGTGCTCGACCGGTGTCAGGGTCGAAGCCTCGCCGGTGGTCTCACCGACGACGATCGCAGAGACGCCCGCCTGGATCTGACGCTCGCAAAGTTTTGCAAATGCGGCCAGATCGATCGCGCCGGTTTCATCGAAAGGCGTGGGGAGATCGGGTATGTAGCCCACGAGCCAGGCGGTGGAATTTGCAAGAGGCGTCATCGCAATTCACGCGACATGTTCCATCTGGCCAAAACCTTGCCGGTATGCGGAAAGCACAAGCCCTTGCTGGCACCTGACCCCGGCCTCGATCTGGAAGCCCATCCGCTCGAGCCTCGTCCGGATCTTGAGGCAGAAGCCGCTTTCGCGCGAATCGACCAGGACGGCCACGGCCGCATTGGTACTGAGAAAGGGCGATATTTCGGCCAGCACAGCCTCAATGGCGCCCGACGATTCCTGACCCGCGATCAGACCGACCGCGTGCCGAGCCCGGGAAATTCGGCACGTCGCCGGGGTGGCTACCCGCGAGAATCCGCGCCGCCGGAGCGCAAGGTACAGCTCCATCCTCTCGCTGCCCGCGACGATGGCGCGTTGCAAACCAGACAGGCGCGTGAGGCCGATCATGGTGTCGACGACCTGCTCCCTGCTTGCTGTGGAATGAGGCTGAATCATCTGGCCCTCCTGGACGAGCGCTGTTCGGCCCGTCACGCGACACGCCGCGCGCCGGCGATGCGATCGGAGGCGGCAAGCTTGCCGCCCATGTCGAGCTCGATCTCGCGCGACAACTCGACGATGGTCTCGGGATGACGGCCATTTTCAAAGAGCGCGTATTTGAAAGCTTGCGCGCGGTTGACGAACAGGCCGCCATAGCGGCCGTTCTGCTCCTGGGCGACCCAGTTGCCGCGGCTGTTCCTGCCAATAAAGATGATAGTCGATGCAGAGCTGCACGATGGAGGTTCGACGAGCTTCACGGTGGTATTCCTTCTGATGATGAGCAAGGCCTGCTTCCGAAAGGCCGCACTTTCCGTCGCGATGTCGTCGTGCGAATTTCGGATGGGTGTCGTCGGCGGGAAGCCTGCTTGGCTCATGCTCCCAATATCTTCCGGAGCGGATATGAATTCGAGAGCGGCAGGACGGCGATCTCATAGGAGCCGCATAAGACCGGCAGTCTCAGATCAGGACAGGGTCAACCCGCTGACCAGGCAGCATAGCGCCGCGTAGGCGATGGTTTCGTCCCAGTGGTTGAGAGCGGCATCGAGCGGTTGCTCGCGCTCAAAGGTCGCCAGCACGGCGCTCAGGACGGTAGACATCCACAACAGCGCCGTAAGACTTCGGTTAAAGCCGATGCTGCCAAAGGCCGCGAAAATCACGAGAATGATCATCCGCAGGCAAAAGCGAACGATCACCTCGGTTGATTTCAGCTGGGTCGATTTCAGCTCTCGCGTCAAATCCGGAAGCGGCGCCAAGTTGGCAATCCCTTTACGTGAAATTGTCGCAGCAGACCGGCTCGTAGAGCGGATTCGCCTCGCGGGGCGCCGTGGGCACGCTTGTCCTGATCGACGGCGTGCTGGCACGCTGCGCATCGACGAACGTCATCAGGATCGCAAGCGGCAGATCCGCGTGGCGGGCTTCGATCGACTGATCGATCCATTCGGGAAGCTCGCGCTGGCGCGATAACGCGCAATGCCATTCGCCCTCGTCATAGACGATACGGCGAATCTGCCATTGCGGCAGCTCCAGTTCGATCAGCGCCATCGCGGCATCGGTCCAGGCGCCCGATTGAATCAGCCGCTCGAGCCGCGCGGCTTTCTCGGTCCGCCGAATGGGCGGAAAACGCCGGCAAGCCTCGCCGATGACTTCCGACAGCAACTCGGCAGTTACGGCGTGCGCGTCGCGCAGCCGGCTTTCGAATTCGCTAGGGTCGCGATGTCCAGAACCAGGCGCCATGACTTAACTCACATATGGCGCGGCCGCCAACTGCGTCCGCGGCAGGCAATGTGGTCAAGACGCCATTTGAAAACGAGGCGGGACGGAGGGTTGAAAAATATAGATTTCATAGAGGCGGTGAACGCCGATGCGGCCGCCGGTCGCCCTCGTTTGCGGGGAGCCTATCGCGTGACGCGGCGGCGCTGTCAAAACGCCGTTCAGGCGCGGATCGGTGCGGCGGACATGATCGTTCACTTCTGAGGCGGGATGTCATTCCACTGAAGGCTGACCGATGAAACCGATCGGCGACCGGCACTCTTTGAAGCTCAGGGGGAAAGGCGTGGCTACCGTTTGTCTATAACTTTCGCTTTTGCTTGCCCAGGTCGCAGCAACAGAAGAATATCCGGAATCTGCAGGTTCCTCCTGGATTCGGCTATCTAAATTCTATGGGACAGAGCACGTAAGGCTGGTGTAAGCGCGTTGCTGTAACGCAATAAAAGCTGCTGTGTACGCTTGCCTGGCGGCAGTCGACAGGGCTTGGACCGATCCGGTATCATAGTGTGCCAAAATCGCCGATTTGGCGCGGTCCGGTCGAGAATCAGGGAAATGATGCCGGCATGTCTCACCGAGGCAAACGAGGTCGTTTAGGTCAATGGGCGCAAACTCAACATGACAGCCGCGACGAATCGGATATCGCAACGGCTGGCTGTCGCGCTCGCGGTGGCCGCAGTGCTTGGCTTGGGCGTATTTGGCGCTACGCGGATGTTGATTCCGCACGCGAAGTCCTACGAAACCGCTGGTCCCGCCAAAGCCGGGCTTCCGCGCTACGTGCCCACCCCAGCGGAGTGGGCCAGTCTTACCATTGAGCCGGTCGCCGAGCACCAGTTTCGGGCCGAGCACGCCACCGAAGGCAAGATAGCGGTCAACGAAGATAGTTCGACGCCGATATTCTCGCCCTTCGCGGGCCGCGTGACCAAGCTTCTGGTGAAACCAAGCGACAAGGTCGAGCGGGGCCAGCCGCTGTTTATCGTCGAGGCCACCGATACGGTGCAGGGACTGAACGACTTCGTCGCGGCCTTGGGTGCTTTGAACAGCGCCCGCTCCAAGCTTAATCTGGCCCAGATTGTCGAGAAGCGGGCCAACGACCTCTACGCCGGCAAGGCCGTGCCGCTCAAGGATTGGCAACAGTCCCAGAACGATTTGACGACGGCGCAGAATGACGTTCGCTCGGCCGAGACGGCGCTGGAAGCCGTCCACAACCGGCTGCGAATCCTCGGCCGCTCGGAAGAACAAATCTCGGCATTTCAGGAAACCCGGCAAATCAGCGCCGACACCTCGATCAATTCCCCGATCGCGGGGACGGTGGTCCAGCGCAAGGTCGGTCCGGGTCAGTACATCAGCACTGGCGCGAGCGATCCGGTATTCGTGATCGGCGATCTCTCGACGGTGTGGCTGCTGGCCTTCGTACGGGAGACCGAGGCGTCCGGCGCTGCCGTCGGGCAGGAAATCGCTTTCTCGCTGCTGGCAATGCCAGGTAGCCAGTTCAAGGCCCGCATCGACTACGTCGCGGCCGCGATCGATCCGGCGACCCGCCGGCTTTTGGTCCGTGCAACCATCGACAACAAGGATGGTCTGTTCAAGCCCGAGATGTTTGCCAATGTGACGATCTTTTCTGGCGGCGAGCGCCCCTCGGTTGGGGTGCCCAAGCAGGCGCTGATCTATGAAGGCGAGCGTGTGCGCTTGTGGGTCGCTCACGACGATAAATCGATTGAGCTTCGCAACATTCAACCCGGCTTGACGAACGGCGATCTCGTCGAGGTCCGAACCAACCTGAGGGCTGGAGAAAAAATCGTCACCAGAGGCAGCCTGTTCATAGATCGGGCGGCCTCCGGCAGCTAAATCCGTCTCAACGTATCTCTTAAACCAAGTCCGGATCGAATGGACCGTCTAGTTGAATTTGCTGTTAGTCGACGATTCCTGATGGTAGCGCTGTTCGCAGCAATGATCATCGGCGGACTGATCGCGTTTCAGCATTTGAACATCGAGGCCTACCCCGATCCAACGCCTCCGATGGTTGATATCGTCACGCAGAGTCCGGGTCTGTCGGCCGAGGAGATCGAACGCTACATCACCATCCCGCTGGAGACGCAGGTCGCCGGCATAAAGAATCTCAAAGTCATTCGGACGATCTCGCTCTACGGCCTGTCCGACGTCAAATTGCAATTCTCGTTCGACTACACCTATGACGAGGCGCTGCAGCAGGTATTGAACCGCCTGTCTCAGCTTGCGCCGTTGTTGAACAACGCCCAGCCGCAGATTTCCCCGCTTAGTCCGATCGGCGAAATCTATCGTTATCGCCTGGTCGGTCCGCCCAACTATTCGGTGCTCGATCTCAAGACATTACAGGACTGGGTCCTGCAGCGCCGGTTCAAGGTCGTGCCCGGTGTTATCGACGTTACCAGTTGGGGGGGCCGGACCAAGACCTATGAGCTTCAGGTCGATTTCAACAAGCTGGTGGCGAATGGGCTGACACTGCCGCAGCTGTTGCAGGCCGTGAGCAATTCGAACATCAACGTCGGCGGCAACACGGTCAACATCGGCTCGCAGTCTGCGGTTGTGCGCGGCGTCGGTCTGATACGTTCCATCGACAATCTCGCCAATACCATGATTTCGTCGAACGCCGGAACTGCGGTGCTCGTCAAGGACGTCGCGGAAGTCACGGTGGGCGAGCGGCCGAGACTCGGAATAGCCGGCGAGAACCAGGACGACGACATCGTCCAGGGCATCGTGCTGATGCGGCGAGGTGAGCAGAGCGCTCCGACCATTACCAGGGTCGAAGAACTCGTCGCCAACATCAACAACTCCACCATCCTCCCGCCCGGAGTGCGGATCGAACGCATTTACGATCGAAAGGATCTGATCCAGACGACGACGAAAACCGTGTTGGAAAACATGGTGCTTGGCATCGTGCTGATCGTCGTTCTGCAGTGGCTGTTCCTGGGCGATCTGCGCAGCGCGGTCGTCGTCGGCGCGACGATTCCGTTCGCGTTGTTCTTTGCCGTCAGTATCCTGGTGCTGCGCGGAGAATCGGCTAATCTGCTATCCGTTGGTGCGATCGATTTCGGCCTGATCGTCGATGCCACGGTCATCATGGTCGAAGCGATCTTCCGGCGGCTGGTGCACACCAGCCGGCTCTCGGAGAGCGAGCAGGCGGCGGGTTTCGCTAACACCATTGTTGACATCAAGCAGCACGCCATTCTCACTGCGGCGGCCGACGTGTCGCGGTCGATCTTCTTCGCCGCCGCAATCATCATCGCGGCGTTCATCCCCCTGTTCACCCTAAGCGGAGTGGAAGGAAATATTTTCGGCCCGATGGCGCGTACCTATGCGTATGCGTTGGCGGGTGGTCTGCTGGCTACCTTTACGGTCACGCCTGCGCTATGCGCCATCATCATGCCGGCTCATGTCGAGGAGGCCGAAACGGTCATCATGCGGTTCCTGCACCGGCTTTATATGCCGGTGCTGGCGCGTTCGCTCGCCAACCGCCGAATAGTGCTCGTGGGAAGCGCGGCGCTGATCATCATGACGGTTGTCGCCGTGCGTCTGCTTGGTCTGGAATTTCTGCCGAAACTTGAGGAAGGCAATCTCTGGATCCGGGCTACGCTGCCGCCGACGATCTCGCTTCAGGAAGGCAATTCCTACGTCAACGAGATACGCAAGCTGATTGCCTCCCGGCCGGAAGTTGTTTCCGTCGTTTCCCAGCACGGCCGGCCCGACGATGGTACCGACGCGGCGGGCTTCTTCAACGCCGAGTTTTTCGCACCCCTCACGCCGGCGGAGGACTGGCCCGACGGGGAAGACAAGGACCAACTGACGGCCAAGCTGCTTCGGCAATTGCAGGAAAAGTTTCCCGGCGTCGAGTTCAACTTCTCGCAATACCTGCAGGACAACGTCTCCGAAGCGGTGTCCGGCGTGAAGGGAGAGAACTCAATTAAGCTGTATGGCAACGACCTGCAGGCACTTACCGACACCGCCAAGCAGATCAAATCCGTCTTGGCTACGGTGCAGGGAATTACCGACCTCGCGGTTTTCACTTCGCTCGGCCAACCTACGATCCAGATCGACATCGACCGCGCCCGCGCCGCGCGCTACGGCCTTTCGCCCGGCGACATCAACACCACCATCCGCACCGCGATTGGCGGTGACAGCGCCGGCGACCTCTATGAGCCCGGCAGCGACCGCCATTTCCCGATCGTTGTCCGCCTCGCACCGCAGTACCGCCAGAGCGCCGAAGCAATCCAGAATTTGCGGATCGGCGCGCAGGGGCCGAATGGTATCACGCAAGTTCCGCTCAGCGAGGTGGCGACGATAAAACTGGTGTCGGGCGCCGCCTACATCTACCGCGAACAGCAGGAGCGTTATCTGCCGATCAAGTTCTCGGTGCGCGAACGCGACCTCGGCGGTGCCATCCGGGAAGCGCAGCAAAAGATCGCTGCCCAGGTGCAGTTACCTCCTGGCTCGCGCATCGAGTGGGTCGGCGAGTTCGGCAATCTCCAGGATGCCATCAAGCGGTTGTCGATCGTGGTGCCGATCAGTCTGGCGCTGATTGCGATGTTGATCTGGTTCAATTTCGGATCCGTCGTCGATACGGTTCTGACCATGAGCGTGATTCCGATGGCGGTATTCGGCGGCATTCTCGGGTTGCTGCTGACAGGCATCCCATTCAGCGTTTCCGCTGCGATCGGATTCATTGCCCTGTTTGGCATTTCGGTGATGGACGGAATTATCATCCTCTCGCAATACAACCAGCTGATCGACGCGGGCATGGAGCGCGGCCGGGCGATCCTGCGCACCGGAGAGCTTCAGCTGCGGCCGGTATTGATGACATGCGTGGTCGCCGGGGTGGGATTGCTGCCGGCGGCGCTGTCGTCCGGAATCGGATCACAGGTGCAAAAGCCGCTGGCGGTCGTGGTGGTGGCGGGCATGATGCTTGCGCCTGTTGTCATCCTCATCACGCTGCCGGCGCTGATTGCCATGTTCTCGCGGCGGAGCCGGCCGGGTCTGGCCGCGGAAGGCCATCTGGCGCCCGCGGAGTAAGGGGTCGAGGTAATTGTGAGTGACGTCGCTATGAGATGCGCTTCAGACAGGCGAAGGCGAGTTCACTTCGCCTGGCCGATGCTCTGCGCCGTCGCGATCGTCAATCTGGCCGCGATCGGTTCTTCTGCGGCGGAAACCCTGCCGGAAGCGCTCGTGAAGGCCTATCAAACAAATCCGCAACTCAATGCGGAGCGGGCCCGGCAGCGCGGGACAGACGAAAACGTGCCGCAGGCGCTCGCGGGCTATCGGCCGCAGATCGTGGCAAGCCTGAGTGCCGGTCTACAGGCGGTTCGTAACTTGTTGCCCGACAATACCATCCAGAGCGCAACGTTGCGTCCGTGGACCATCGGCGTGACGGTCAACCAGATCCTGTACAACGGCAACAAGACAGCCAACAGCGTTCGTGTCGCGGAGTTTCAGGTCAAGTCCGGGCGGGAAGCTCTCCGCAATGTCGGCCAAGGCGTCCTTTTGGATGCCGTGACCGTCTATATGAATGTGATCGCCAATCAGGCTCTGGTGGAGTCGCAGCGCGCCAATGTCGCGGTGTTGCGCGAAATTCAGGCCACGACCAAACGGCGTCTGGATGCCGGCGATGTCACGCCAACCGACACCGCGCAGGCCGAGTCGCGGGTGAGTCGGGGATTGGCCGACCTCAACGCGGCGGAAGTCGCGCTCGCCATCAGCAAGGCGACCTATACGCAGGTTATCGGCGAACCTCCGTCTCAATTGGTCGCGGCTTCAACGGTCGATGGCTTTTCACCGAAAGCGCTTGCCGCGGCGATGGAAGCCGCCACCCACCAACATCCGGCAATTCTTGGGGCCGCTTTCGACGTTGACGTCGCTCAAACCACTATCAAGGTCGCGGAAAGCAGTCTGCTGCCGACCGTGTCGGTCCAGGCGAGCGCCAGCCGGGCTGTTCAGACGGATCAGACGCTCACCACAACCAGCACCGATCAGGCCTCGGTTTTGGGCCAGCTCAACGTTCCGATCTATGATGGCGGCACCGCGGCTTCGCAAACCAGGCAGGCAAAGGAGCTGACGTCGCAGAGCCGCATGGTGCTCGAACAGGTTAGAAACCAGACCAGAACCGCGGTCACCAGCGCATGGGTGAGCAATGAAGGAACGAAAATCGCGCTCTCGGCGGCAGAGTCCGAGGTACGCGCAGCTACCATTGCGCTCCAGGGCGTACGGCGCGAGGCCGCCGGAGGTCAGCGTACCACAATCGACGTTCTCAACGCCCAGCAGGATCTCACCAGCGCCCGCTCCAGGTTGATTGCAAGCCAGCGTGATCGCGTGATCGCATCGTACACGCTGCTGAGCGCTGTCGGACGCCTCGACGTTCACGTCTTAAATCTCAACACGCCGGACTACTTGCCTGAAGTTCACTATCATCAGGTGCGAGACGCCTGGCATGGAGTTCGCACGCCATCGGGCCAGTAGCCTATGGACGATTTGGCCGAGGCCGGACAAGAATCGATCCGTTCCAGAAAGTATCTGCACGTTTTGTAGGCATTCGGGCGGCCGAGCGCATAGTCCGCGTTCATTATCGTGCGATAGCTCGGGAATATCCCCTTAAAAATCAGTGCAAAACGACGTGGCACGCTCCCTGCATATTTGACTTCGAGTTTGGATGCTAGGGTTCCGGCTTTGCGGCTGCAAAGTGCTGGTCCGAGAGCAACCGCTTGCGGGCGAGAAATTCCCGTAAGTGCACGGCGGGATAAAAGCCCGGGAGACCTCGTGAGCCAAGGGATTGGCAAAGCGATGGTCCGTCGCCGGTCCCTTTTTGTAATTTTACAAGAGGGATCTGTAGTGCGCAGCCTTAAATCAATCATCCTTCGTTCCATCCTCTACTGCATTGCCAAGGCAAGATATCGGCTGCCGGAATGGCGTCAGGCATTTGGCGGAGCGTCAGTGGCGATACTGCTCACGGGGGGCGGCGCCGCGGCGGCTGATCTCGCATACAAAGCCCCGGTAGCCCCGCCGTCCGCACTATATGACTGGACAGGTTTCTACTTCGGCGGTCACACAGGTTATGCATGGGGGAATTCAAATTGGACTGCCAGTTCGGGCGGGGCCGTCACCGACAAGGGCTTCGTCAGCCTGGCGCAGGGCTATGACGGGAACAACCAGGGGGGAAGCTGGTTCAACGGCGTGCAATTCGGCTATAACCGCATGCTCGCAAACCGCGTTGTGCTTGGCGTGGAAGCGGATGTCAGTGTTTCATCCTTTCTAAATTACTTTGGCAACAGAATCGGTAACACCGTTCCCGTGTTGGGGGGCACTGCGAGCTATAGCGACAACGTGTTCGCTTCCGGCACGGTGCGGGGCCGCATCGGCTATGCGCCCGGGAACTGGCTCTTTTATGCCACCGGCGGCTTTGCCTGGACTTCCGAGAATTACCTGCTGACGCCCGGCACAGATTCCTCTTTCCAGCAACGAACGGGCTGGGCGGCGGGTGCCGGTGTTGAAGGACCGCTGCTGCCCCAATGGACTGTAAAGGCCGAGTACTTGTACACCGGCTACGGCAATAATAGACCCGTAAACTTCCTAACCTCGGGCCAGCAGTTCACCTCCAACTTGTCCGAGCAGGAGGTTCGCGTAGGCCTGAATTATCATTTTGGCGAGAAGAACGCGCTGCCCACTAACGGTTTTGCCTTTGATCCGGATAGGTTCAACATTCATGCCCAGGCCACGTACACATGGCAGGGCTATCCCGCGTTCCGGAATCCTCCGGGATCTCTTGTTATTGCCTCCCCGCCATTTTTGGGCTTCCCTGGTGGCGGGCAAGGCCGCTCGATCGGCGAGGCTACGCTTTATGCGGGCATGCGGCTTTGGAAGGGCGCTGAACTCTGGATTAATCCGGAGATTGATCAAGGCCTCGGGCTTGGTAACAGTATAGGTGTTAGCGCCTACGTAAACGGCGAGGCTTTTAAGATCGGCTCGTCCGAACCGTATGCCAAGATACAGCGCGCTTTCATCCGGCAGACCATTGATCTTGGAGGCGAAACGGAGAAAGTGGCGGCCGATATCAATCAGTTCGCCGGAACCCAGACCTCGGATCGCCTTGTATTTACCTTTGGCAGGCTGTCGCCGATCGATATTTTTGACACGAATAAATATGCCGGCAACTCCAGAACCCAATTTTTGAACTGGGGGTTCCTCTATGCTCTGCCATTCGATTGGGGCGGTGACGCCTGGGGATCCGGCTGGGGTGCCGTCGGCGAATGGTACACAGGCCGCTACACGTTCCGCTTGGGATGGTTCGACACGGAAAAGTCGGCAATCGCCGACAACACCCCCACGTCTACAACTTTTGGTGTTGATCCGACGTTCAAACAATTTGATATCATGGCTGAAATTGAGGAGCGGCATGAGCTGTGGGGACAGCCAGGTAAATTTAAGCTCAACGTCAATTTGATCAGCGCTAACTTGGGCACATACGGGAATGCCATTGCCCAGGCTAATTCGGCGTGCGCGACGGCGTTGGCGGGTGGCGTACCTGGGTTTCCTGCGCTGGCCTGTGTGCGCACATACACCCAAAAGGTCGACGCACACATTAACATCGAGCAGGCTATTACACCAGATATCGGGATCTTCTCTCGAGTCGGCTGGGCGCCAGGTTATATCGAGGATCTTGCGGTTACGGACAGTAACTTATTCATCTCAGGCGGTGTTTCCGTGACGGGTAGAATGTGGGGGAGGCCCGCCGATACGATTGGGGCCGGTTATATATACAACCGGATTTCCAAGGCTGAGCAGCAGTATTTAGGTCTCGGAGGCCTCGGTTCATTTGTCGGAGACGGACAATTGGCTAACCCTCGGGCCGAGAATGTCTTGGAGGCCTATTACAGTTGGCAGCTGAACGCCTCGACAAGTGTCACCTTCGATTACCAGTTCCTTGCAAACCCCGGCTTTAATGGCGATCGTGGGCCGATAAACATTTTTGCTAGCCGCGTCCATTGGCAGTTCTAGGGGCGCGGGGCAGAACGATGGATGTCGTGGCAGAGGGAGCGAACGACACAAGCGATGTGGCTTGTGTCGACAAGGTTGAGAGCCCGGACTTCAGCTTCTTGCCGAACAGCTTGACCGGGCAGTGCCGTAGCCTGATCGAGAGCTACCACGAGCTCCACGGCTATGTCTGCTTGCCAGACATATTGTGGAAGGCCCGGCTCGGACCTTTCATCGAAGCCCATCGGGAGCTTCGGCACCTCCTCAGGGAAGTCTCGACCACCCGAAGCGCGAAGAAATCCAACGAGGGTTTTGTCCGGATCGCAACGCTCCTGATGTCGCTTGAGATCCTGGCCTCAAGCTTCGCCGGCTGGAGCGCGATCTATCCGCAGGCTGCATCGAGGGCGCGCGCGATTCTCAAACGAAACGCGCGCAGCCCGCATATGCCCTTGATGGAGTTCTATCTATATCCGCCGGCATATCTCAGCAGCGCCGCGATCGCGATGCTTACGCCAGGCGCGAACCATCAACCCGGCGAAGCAGGTCTGGATCGCCTGTCGAAGCCAGAACTCGCGCACGAGAAAATAGCGCCCTTTCGGCATCGCGCCGAACAAGAACCACGCCATCATCGGCGCGGCGGACATGATCATCCACTTCTGAGGCGTGGAGTTCATCTCTGAGGCGTGGCGATGTTCGCACGGCTGCTTTGGCCGCAAATATTGCGGCGAAAACTTTGGCCTCGCGGGCCGCGCGCTTCGAAGTTGACGGAAAATTCTTGGCCGCTGTTTGTCTATAACTTTTGCTTCTGCATGCCTAGGTCGCGGGCAACAGAAGAATGTCTGAGCAACAGGTGGATCATGTCTCGTTTCGACTATTTTTATTATACGGGACTGCCTCAAAACAATTGTTAGGGAGGCAAAGCACGTAAGGTTAGTGTAAGCGCGATGCTGTAACGCAGCATAATTGGCCTGGTTAGCAGCTACTGTTGGGGACTTTAGAGTGAATGCTTCCGGAAGCCTGACGAGGCGCTCTCGCGTGGTGTGGTTCGCCCTGATCGCGATCGGCGGAGCCGCGCTGTTTTGGGGCAAAGGTTTCATCGGATTAGCCGATGGCCAATCGGTGCGGAAGGAACAGACCGCTTCTATTGAACCAAACCGGCCCGGACCGGCAAAGACGGCAGACCAACAGAGCGTCGATCTGTCGGACAAGCAGGCGGCCTCACTGAAGATCGGTCCGGTGGCATCGCGCGAATTCGCGATTCTGAAGACCGCCGTGGGCACCATCGACTTCAACGAGAACCTGCTGGTCCAGGTGTTCTCGCAATATCAAGGCAAAATCCTCAAGGCATTCTACAATATCGGCGACGAGGTTCAGGCCGGCAATGTACTGTTTACAATCGACAGCCCCGATCTGCTTCAGGCCGAATCGTCGCTGCTCGCAGCCGCCGGTGTCCTCGAACTGCAAAAGCGCGTGCTCGCGCGCGCCCTCAATCTCCTGAAGGCCGGCGGCAGCGCGCAGAAGGACGTCGATCAGGCGACCTCGGACCAGCAGACCGCGGAGGGCAACTTCAAGGCGGCCAAGGATGCGGTGCGAATTTTCGGAAAGTCGGACGCGGAGGTGGAACAAATCCTTGTCGATCGCAAGCTCGATTCGACGCTGATCGTTCCGAGCCCGATCTCGGGGCGGGTTGTTGCGCGCAACGCGGCACCCGGATTTCTGACCCAGCCCGGCGTTGCGCCGGCACCCTATACGGTCGCCGATTTGTCGACGATGTGGATGCTGGCAAACGTCATCGAAACCGACGCACCGGCCTACAAGCTCGGTCAGGAAGTCGAGGTCAGGGTACCGGCCTATCCCGACAAGGTCTTCAAAGGGCACGTGAAGGCGCTCGGCGCGATGATCGACCCGAACACGCACCGGCAGTTGGTTCGCTCCGAAATCGACGATCCCGAGCATCTGCTCCGTTCGGGAATGTTCGCAAGCTTTGTCATTCGTGTCGGAGACCCTGTTCGTTCGCTCGCGGTGCCTGCCGAGGGCGTGGTCAGGGAGGGCGACGGGACGATGACGGTGTGGATCACCAAGGACAGCCGTCGTTTCACAAAGCGAACCGTGAAGGTCGGCCTGCAGCAGGGTGGTTGGACCCAGATACGGGAGGGGCTCTCGCCCGAAGAAACCGTCGTTACCGATGGCGCGGTATTCCTGAGCAACAAGCTCGCGTTGGGCGAAGCCGGTTAAGCGGGCCGAGGCTCCTCAACCCAACTACACACGGCGGGGTCACTTGATTAAGTTTTTGCTTCAGTTCGGTCTGACACGCAGTGCGATCATCGTCCTGGGTCTCGTGGTGTTTTGCGCGGCCGGGCTCGTTGCATTTTCGCGGCTGAACATCGAGGCCTATCCCAACCCGGCTCCGGTCATTCTGGAAATCACCGCGCAGGCGGCGGGTCTGTCAGCCGAAGAGATGGAGAAATATTATACGATCCCGATGGAGGTGGGCCTTTATCCCACCCCCGGCGTTGTCAATATTCGCTCGACTTCCTTCTATGGATTGTCGTTCGTCCGCGTCACCTTCAAATACGGGGTCGACTTCTACTTCGCGCTCGCGCAAGCGTCGGTCAGCCTGCAGCAAAACGTCAACTTGCCGGGCAACCAGGTCCCGCAGATTCAGCAGTCCAGCCTGGTCGGTGAAATCTACCGTTACCAGCTCGTCGGGCCTGCGAATTTTGGTTTGACCAATCTGCGCACGCTGCAGGATTACGTCGTCGCCCGTCGTTTCCTGACGATTCCCGGAGTGGTGCAGATCAATGCCTGGGGCGGAACCACCAAGCAGTTCAATGTCGACGCCGACCTGCAAAAGCTCGAAGCCTACAACGTCACGATCCCGCAGCTCATCTCCGCGCTCGGCAACGCCAACATCAATGTCGGCGGCCGCGAGATCACGATCGGCCAGCAGTCGGTCAACATCCGCGGCGTCGGATTGGTCGATAGCGGCGGCGCCGACGACGTCACCAAGGGTTACAAGGTCCAGGACATCGAGAACATCGTCCTCAGCCAGTTCAACGGTCTTCCGATCCAGGTCAAGAACGTCGCGAGTGTTTCCGTTGGTTATGTGCCGCGCCTGGGAATCGGGGGCAGGGATCACGACGACGACGTTGCGACCGCGATCGTGGTGATGGGGCGGACCCAGCACACCAACGACATCATTCCCCGCGTGCAGGCCGAGGTCGAAAGGCTCAATGCCGACGGGAGTCTTCCTGCCGGGGTCAAGATCGTTCCCTATTACGATCGCAGCACGCTGGTGGGCGTCACCACGCACACGGTTCTGCACAATCTGATTTTCGGATGCCTGCTGGTCTTCATCATCCAATGGGTATTTCTGGGCGATCTGCGCAGCGCCATCATCGTCAGCGCGAACATTCCGTTCGCTTTGTTCTTCGCCATCATCATCCTGGTCCTGCAGGGCGAGGACGCTAACCTGCTGTCGCTTGGCGCGGTCGATTTCGGCATTATCGTCGACTCCGCCGTGATCATGATGGAAAACATCTATCGGAACTTTCAGTCTACGCCGGCGCATCGACAAACGCTGCTTCAGCATCTCTCCGAAGGCTATTGGGGAGCTGATCCGACGTCGGTGCATGGCCACACCACCTCGAGTCAGAAATGGACCGAGCGGCTGCGCATCATCTTCGTCAGTGCGCTGCAGGTCGACAAGGCCGTGTTCTTTACGGCCGCGATCACGGTCACAGCCTTCGTTCCGCTGTTTACGATGCAGGGCGTTGAAGGCCAGATCTTCGGGCCGATGGCGCGAACCTATGGCTACGCCCTCGCAGGTGCGCTGCTCGCCACCTTCACGGTCACCCCGGTCCTGGCGGCGCTTCTGCTTCCCAGGCACATCGAGGAAACCGAAACCATCATCGTGCGCGCCCTGCGCAAGAGTTATACGCCGGTGCTCGGCTGGGCGCTCGGCAATCTCAAGGTCGCCGTGACCATCGGAGTTGTGTTCCTTGGGTTGAGCGTATTGGCGGCATCCCGGCTCGGCAGCGAATTCCTGCCGGCGCTGGAGGAGGGCAACTTCTGGATCAGGGCAGCGATGCCCTCGACGATGTCGCTCGATGCCGGAACGGCCGTCACCGGAAGGATGCGCGAGATCCTGTTGAGACATCCCGAGGTTCTCACGGTCGTGTCGCAGCACGGCCGCCCGGACAATGGCAGCGATGCTTCGCCTTTCTCCAACGTCGAATTGTTCGCGCCACTCAAGCCGTTCGCCGAGTGGCCTCCGAATCTGACAAAGGAAATCCTGACGGAAGAATTGCAGAAGGAGTTCGCAGAAGAATTGCCGGGGATCGGGTTCAACTTCTCCCAATATATCCAGGACAATGTCGAGGAGGCGCTGTCGGGCGTGAAGGGCGCCAATTCGGTGAAAGTCATCGGGCAGAACCTTCAAACCCTGGAGGCGCTTGCGACCCAGGTGATGGCCGAGATGGCGAAAGTCCAGGGGGTTGCCGATCTCGGAATATTCCACCTGCTGGGACAGCCGAATCTCAATATCAAGGTCGACCGCGACAAGGCCGCTCGATATGGGCTCAATACCGGCGACGTCAACACCGTCGTTCAGGCCGCGCTCGGCGGCACCACTGCAACGACCGTCCTGGAGGGCGACCGGCAGTTCAATCTGGCGGTCAGGCTCGATCCCAAATACCGCAGCAGCATCGATGCTATTCGTACCGTCAAGGTCGCCTATTCGACGCCGTCAGGAACCAATGGATATGTTCCCCTCAGCGAGCTTGCGGACATCACGCTCGATACCGGGGCTTCGTTCATCTATCGCGAGCGCAGCCAGCGCTTCATCCCGATCAAGTTCAGCGTGCGCGGCCGCGATCTCGGCAGCACCGTTGCCGAAGCCCAGGCGCGGATTGCGAAGGCGGTCAACCTTCCAAACGGATATCGCATCATCTGGGCCGGCGAATTCGATAGTCTGCAGGCGGCCAAGCAGCGGTTGTTGGTCGTTGTTCCGATCACACTGCTTTTGATCCTTGTTCTCTTGTATGGATTGTTCAATTCGCTGCGCGACAGCCTTTTGTCCGTCGCCGGCATTCCCTTTGCGATCGGCGGCGGCCTGATCGCACTCTATTTGACCGGGCTTGATTTCAGCGTGTCCGCGGCGATCGGCTTCATCTCGCTGTTCGGCGTCGCCGTGATGGATGGCATTCTCAATATCACCTATTTCCGCGAACTCAGGGTCCAGGGCATGGGCATCGCGGAAGCCGTGTTCCATGGCGCCGAACAACGGATGCGGCCGATGTTGATGACCGCGCTGTCGGCGGGCGTCGGGCTGTTTCCGGCCGCGATTTCCCACGGCATCGGCAGTCAGGTGCAGCGTCCGCTGGCAACCGTCGTCGTGGGTGGGATGTTCATCGGGCCATTGCTGCTGCTCATCGTGGCGCCGGCGCTTCGAAAGATCTTTCTCTCGAGAGACAGCGAAGAAGTTGCGAGCGACAGCGAAGCCGCTGCGGCCGTCGAGGGTAATCCAGGTGGCTAGTAGAATTCGAGTTGCGGACGTTCTGAGGGATTGGGGCATATGTTGCGTCTAGGGCGCATTGATGCTCGGCCGCCGGTCGCTGCGCCGCGTCGGCGTCCGCGCGCGCCCGAGGGTCGTATCATTGCCGGCGCAGCCGTCCTGACTGTCCTGACAATGGCGATTTCCGGCTGCGCGGTCGGGCCGAACTTTCAGCCCGCGGCTGTCCCTGACGTCAACGGCTATGTCCATGGAAAGCTTGATTCGCCAAATCCGGGAAAGGGTCCGCCATATGTCGCAGGGCAACGGTTTCTCACCGGCGCGGACGTTTCGGCGCGCTGGTGGGCGGCGTTCAAGTCGCAGCCGCTCAACGAGCTTGTGAAGCAATCGGTCGACCACAACCCAACTCTGCAGGCTGCCGAAGCCGCGATCAAGATCGCCCACTACAACGCGCTGGCCCAGCGCGGCTTGTTCTTCCCGCAAGTCACGGGCAATTCGACGTCCTCGCAGTTTCTGGTCGCCAATCCCGGCCAGGTGCCGCCGATCCCGACAGAGGGAACGCAGTCACAGTTCTCGCTGGTGACCCACCAGCTGACGGTGTCTTTCGTTCCGGATATCTGGGGCGGCAACTTCCGCGCCGTCGAGAGTCTGGATGCCGTGACCGAGCAGCAATTGTTTCAGCTCGAGGCCGCCTATCTCACGCTGACCAGCAATGTCGTGACAGCCGCCATCCAGGAAGCCTCGCTGCGCGGGCAAATCGCCGCGACCCAGCGGATCATCGCGATCGAGAAGAACCTTCTTGCAATCCTCAAGCGTCAGCAAAGCTTCGGCCAGGCGGCCCAGGCCGATGTGCTCGCCCAGGACGCGGCGCTTGCACAGGCTGAAGAACTGCTTCCTCCCCTTGAAAAGCAACTCGCGCAGCAACGCGATCTGCTGACCGCGCTCGCCGGGCAATATGCCGCGGATGAGATCAGGCAGAAGTTCGATCTCGCCCACCTCAAGCTGCCGACCAATCTGCCGATCAGTCTGCCGAGCAAGCTCGTCGATCACCGGCCCGACGTCAGGGCGGCGGAGGCCAACATGCACGCGGCGAGCGCCCTGATTGGGGTATCGATCGCAGCGCGCCTGCCGAATATCGTGCTTTCGGCCAATGGCGGATCGACCGCCTTCAACCTTGCCCAGAGCTTCGCGCCTGGGACCGGTTTTTATACGCTCGCGGCGAGCGCGACCGCGCCCATCTTCGATGGCTTTACGCTCTACCACAAACAGAAGGCGGCTGAGGCAGCGCTCGAACAGGCCGAAGCGCAGTATCGGTCCACCGTCCTCACCGCGTTCCAGAACGTTGCCGACGCCTTGCGGGCGCTGCAGGCGGATGCGCGGGCGATGAGGGCGGCCCGGCGCGCGGAAGACACCGCAAAGGCCAGCCTTGATATCGTCCAGAAGCAGTTGAACGAGGGGCAGGTCAACCAGCTCGCCGTCCTTAATGCGCAGCAGACCTACCTGACGGCGGCTGTGATCCGCGTGCAAACCGAAGCCAATCGTCTCGCCGATACCGCGGCCTTGTTCATGGCGCTCGGTGGCAACTGGCCTGCGAACTGCACCGTGCCCGACTGGCGCCAGTGCGCCACGGGCGAGCCGCCCGAGATCATCGTTGCCGCGGAGGCAAAATAGAGAGCAGGCCCCAACCCTCCACACGCAAGCGGGGCGAGGGAGAAGTGACCCAGTCGGCTTCAATCCAATCTCATCACGCTCGAGCCCGCCGAAACATCCTCGAACCGGGATTGGAGACGATAGCCGACGCCTGACTCGGTGATGAGAAGCCGCGGGTGATTCGGATCGGCCTCGATGATCTGCCGAAGGTCACGAACGAGAATGCGCAGATACTGAATGTTCTTTCTCACGCTGCTCGTCCATATTTCCTCGAGCAACTTGTCGTGCGTGACCACGAGGCCAACATGGCTCGCAAGGACGTGCAGAAGGCGGTACTGCTTGCGGGTCAATTTGATCTGGTTGTTGCTGAGCAACACGGTTCGGTTGACGAGATCGATCGATAGCGGGCCGGCGACCACGACCGGGTTTTCGTTGGGGCTCTTGAAGTATCGTCGCAGCGCCGCCTGGCTACGCGCGATCAATTCGGCGATACCGAACGGCTTGACGACATAGTCGTCCGCCCCCGCTTCGAGAAGGCGGACTTTTTCCTCCTCGTTGGCTTCAACCGATAGAACGATGATCGGGACATTGGACCATGAACGGATCAGTTCGAGGACTTCCGTTCCGCGACGGTCGGGCAGGGCCAGATCCAGGATGACGAGATCCGGTGCGTTGAATGTTGCCGCCCGCAGTCCTGCGGCGGCGTCTTCGGCCTCGTGCACCGTAAAGCCGCCATGCAGTTCAAAACCCGCGCGAAGGAAACGTCTTATCTTGGGCTCGTCGTCGATCAGGAGCACGAGGTTGGTGGACTTACTCATCGGCCGGACCTGCCGACTGATCTTCCTCGATTTGCGCCTCCGGCAGGATAATGGAGGCCGTGGTTCCCTGTCCCTGGCCGCCGCTCACGATCTCGATCGATCCTTCACTTGCCTTGATGAAGGTGGACGCGATCCAGAAGCCGAGGCCGGACCCGGGGACGCTGGCCTGATGGCGTAGGCTTCGGAAAGACCTGCGGCCCAACTGCTGCCGTTCGTCCGGAGTTATTCCGACGCCCTGATCGGAGATCGATAGAATGAGGCGCCCCCACGCGGCCCGCGTGTTGACCAAAATCGTTGAACCCGAGGGAGAATATTTGGCGGCATTCTCGAGAAGCTGCCCGCATGCCTCTTCAACGAGCGCGGAATCCACATTGATCATCGGCAAGTCGTCGTCAAATCTGATCCTGACGTCGTGGGCCGCCAATTGCCGCGACCTCCGGCGAATGGCGGCGTTGACGATGTCCCTTGGATCGGCGCACTTAAGATGCGGCCGAACGTCGCTTGCGCTTACGCGTGTCGCGTTAAGGAGGTTTCCGATGAAGCCGTCGAGCCGCTCCACTTCGTCAGTGACAGCTTCGACCAACGAATACGCCTGATTGTCGTTGCGAACCGAAGGCATCGACTCCAGTACGCTCGCCGACCCCCGGATCGCCGCCAGGGGCGAGCGAAGTTCATGCGACAGATTTCCATGGAACGCATCGCGCAGAAGCTGATCCTTCAGGCGAAGTGCTGCTTCCTCCATCGCTCCTCCGATATCGAGGCGCTGCAGAGTCAGGGACGCTTCGGCCAGAATGGCCTCGATGCGGCGCGTGCTGGCGTCGATGACGGCGCGCGAGTCGCTACCGATATGGACGGCGATGACCCCGTGCGTCGTGTCATCCGAAGTAACCGAGCGGAGCAACCAGACGCTTTCGGTCGCTTCATCCCTGATGGTGTCGGCACCAAGCCCGATCTTCTTCGTCATCGAGGCGGCGCGCTCTTGGACCATCAGCGGAACGGCGCCAGCGGGCTCAGGCTGGAAATTCTTGTCCGGGGTTGCAAAGAAAAATGCAGTGGGGCGCCCAAGCGTTCCAGAGAGATGATTTTGAATGGCGGAGATCAAATCCGATACGGTGAAACAGGTGGCGAGCCGTCGCGAGAATTCATAGAGGTGTTGAAGTTCCTGTTCGCGTTGTCGCAGGCTTTCGGTTTCAGAACGCAGTCGCGATGCAAGCTCACCGCTGACCAGCGCAACCACCAGAAACAGCAACAGGTCGACGATGGCCCGCGGATCGTCGAGCCTGAAGCTGTAAAATGGTGGATAAAAGAAAAAATCCGCCGCTGCCGCAGAAGTAATCGCCGCGGCGATGGCCGCGGAGGTACCCCACCGCGTCGCCGCGACAATCACTGGTATCAGATAGACGATTGGGACGAGATTAGCTGGAGAGAAGCGTCCTATCAGGAGAAGCCCGATCGTCGCAAGGCCGACGCCCAGCATGGACATCGTCAGTGGGAAGGCGTTCGCCAGCAGAAATCGATGCAAGGGAAATCCCACGTTTGCCGGCGCGGCATTGCCTCCATGATTTTTAATGAAAGCCGTGCTCGCCTTTGCGAACCATTGGAACACGGGGATCTGGAGCTCCACGGATTTTCCTTCGTTGCCAAAAGGCATCAGACAACCGTCACCACCACGCAACGATCCCGGAGAGCCGCGCGCCCGACAGCTTGGAAAAACACATAAAGTCAAAGTCAGGGGAAACAGCACGCGAAGGGCGCCCCATGAAAAAGCGGGCTTCCGTTTTCGTATCTTGTTGCCGCCGATTGCACGGCAGGTATATGGACGTGCTTCATATCCACATAGGAAATCAATATGGCTTTGAAGCAGAACAAATATAGATAGCATATTATGCGGGCGGATCATGATGCGATCGTCTCCCAGACCTGCCGAGCGATGCTTGGCCGCCGGGCTGAAAGCGTCGGGAAAGGTGAGCACTTCAAGACCCCAGCTTCATGTCGCCGATGGCGGTGCGACCTGGGCCGGCGTTGCATCGAGCGCGTGTTTGACCACGTTGACGTAGTTGACGGCCAGTTTCGCGCCGGCGAGTTCGGGCTTCGATGCGGGGTATAGCTCCGCTTGGTCTGACTGGCGATTCGCGGGTGGCGTAAGCGTCGCGATCGCGGCTGCGCTGAGATATTTCGGCGGATATAGATAGAACTCCATCAAGGGCATATGCGGGCTCCGCGCGTTTCGCTTGAGAATCGTGTGAGCCATCGATGCAGCCTGTGGATAGATCGCGCTCCAGCCGGCGAAGCTAGAGGCCAGGATCTCAAGCGACATCAGGAGCGTTGCGATCCGTACAAAACCCTCGTTGGATTTTTTCGCGCTTCGAGTCGTCGAGGCTTTCCTGAGGAGGTGCCGAAGCTCCCGATGGGCTTCGATGAAGGGTCCGAGCCGGGCTTTCCACAATACGTCTGGCAGGCAGGTATAGCCGTGCAGCTCGTGGTAACTCTCGATCAGGCTACGGCACTGCTCGGTCAGGCTGTTCGGCAAGAAGCTGAAGTCCGGGCTCTCAATCTTGTCGGCACAAGCCACGTCCTTGTCGGCACAAGCGACATCGCTTGTGTCGCTCGCGCCCTCTGCCTCGACATCCATCGTTCTGCCCCGCGCCCAGCGAATTGGCTTCGCTCAATGCGACGCAGCATAATGAGTCCTGACATATATCTTCGATGGACAATCACAGCCATTTTCATAGGAAAAAAATAGATCGAAGCGCGCGTGACCGCCTTCAACTCGACACGCCACCTCTCGAACTGAACTGACTCGACTATGGCGAAAAAGACACGTCGCTGGAAAAACTATTGCGACGCGTCGCGGGTATTGGCTGAAAGGTCGCGTTTTTCGCCGCGAATTTGAGCAGCGCGTGGAGCAACTGGCAGGACTGTGTGCATTCGCGCTCCAAAAGACCACTTACCCTATTTTATCCCAATTAATTGCCGCGGTTCCTCCAATCGCTCTTTGCCGGACGCTGTGAAAAATACGCGACGTTAACTAAGGCCGCGAAGGCGCTTGGGGCGCCTTTCGAACAACAGCTTGGGGCGATTTCTATGAAAAGAGTTCTTTTGGCGGGCGTCGCACTAACAGCGATGGGTCTGGTCAATGCTGCAGATGCGGCAGACGCGACGGCGCCGGCCGGATGCAGGACCGTCGTCGATCCCTACAAGAATTATGCGTGCCTCGACGCTTACCTCGGCACTTCCTTCATGGAGCGCCTGTTCAACTACTACCGGCTTGAATGGGGACATGACGCGGCGCCCGCCGATCCGAAGGCGCCTCCGTCACGCCGCGCAGACTGGCCGACGACGCCACAGAGCACGCCACCGATGCCTTTCGCGGAATGGCCCTATGGCGGATCGACCAATCTTGGCGTGACGCGGCCGAGTTCGGCTGACAGTCCGCTGATGGTAGCGCTGGGAAATACGTCTGCCGGCCAGTGGTTGAACGACAACCACATCCAGGTTTATGGCTGGATCAACGCCGGCGGCAACTTCTCTACCAACACGGTGCGCGGCGGCAACGCGCCGGCGGCGTATGATTACAATCCCAACACCGTCCAGCTCGATCAGGCGGTTATTTATTTCGAGCGGCTTCCCGATACGGTTCAGAAGGATCACATCGATTGGGGTTTCCGCCTCGCGCCGATCTACGGTGAAAACTATCGCTACACCACGGCGTTCGGGCTCTGGAGCTACCAGCTTCTGAACCAGAACAAGAACTACGGCTACGATCTGCCGATGGCCTACGGCGAAGTATTCATTCCGCAGGTTGCGGAAGGTCTCTTGATCCGGTTCGGGCGGTTCATTTCAATTCCGGACATCGAGGCCCAGCTTGCGCCGAACAACTACATGTACACGCACTCGATGACCTACACTTTCGACAATTATACCAACACCGGAATTCAGACCACGCTTGCGGCGACAAAGAACTGGTTCCTGCAACTCGGCGTCTCGGTCGGCAGCGATACCTTGCCCTGGAATGCCGGCGCGAAGATTGCGAATCCATTCCCGAACCCGCTCTATCCCGGCCTCACCATGCCGAAGGATCCGGGGGCGGTGCCGAGCCTTACCGCCGGCGTGCGCTGGGTCAGCGATAGCGGCAGGGACAATGTTTATGTGGTTGCCGACGCTATCAACGGCGGTCAGTGGGGTTATAACAACCTGCAATGGTTCGGACTAACCTACTATCACAAGTTCAACGACCAGTGGCACATCGCATTCGAGACCTATAATCTTCATCAGAGAAACGTGCCCAATGCGCTTAATCCCCTTGTCTCCGGACCGGGCGGGATCGTCCAAAGCGGAGGCACGCCGTTCTCGCCGCAATCTATACCGTTCAATGCGCCCAATCTTGCGCAGTGTAGCAACACGGCTGTGCTCTCCTGCACGGCATCGGTGCAGACCTACGTGTACTATTTGAACTACAAGGCGACGCCGCTGGACAATATCTCCTGGCGCGGCGAGTTCTATGACGACAAGCAGGGGCAGCGCACCGGCACCAAGACCCGCTATGTTGAAACCGGCCTCGGTTGGCAGCACTGGTTCTCGCCCCAGATCGAGATCCGTCCCGAGTTCACCTATTACAAGTCGCTCGACGGGTTCGCCTTCAACGGCAATTCGAACCTGGGTATTCCGGCCAACAAGAACTTCGCGCTCATCGGTTCGGCGGACATCATCATTCACTTCTGAAGTAGCGAACGGTCGTGGCGGCCCTGGCCGCCAGATGTTCCGCCAGAACAATTCGATAGGGGATAACGATGAAACGAATTCTTCTCACCACCGTCTCGCTCGGTGTGCTGGGCCTGCTGTCACCGGCTCTCGCTGCCGATCTGCCTTACGCGAAGGCACCTGTGGTTGCCACGCCTGTTTATGACTGGAGCGGCTACTACGTCGGCGTGTTCGGCGGAGGCGGTTTGGGCAACCACAATTACAACAACGCCAACGGCTTTGCTGGCTTTGCAAATTTCACGGCCAACTATGCCTCGACCGGAGCCATCGGCGGCGGCGAGGTGGGCTACAACTGGCAAACCGGCAACTATCTGTTCGGTGTTGAAGCCGATGGCTTCTGGTCCGGCATTAAAGGTAATGACGCAAGCCAGCAGCTCGGCGTGACCGACCAGAGCGACCTTCGCTGGGGCGGCACGCTTCGTGCGCGAGGCGGCGTCACTGTCGACCGCCTGCTGTTGTTCTTCACTGGTGGCTGGGCATTTGGCGATATCCGTCATACCAGCACTGCTGCTGGCTTCCCCGTCGACCAATTCAATAATCACCAAAGCGGCCTCGCTGCCGGCGGTGGCATTGCCTACGCCCTAACCAACAACGTGATCGGCAAGATCGAATATCGCTACTACGACCTTGGCAGATATAACCGTGCGGGTAATCCGCTCACACCGAACGGCCAACTGCCCTACACCGTGGACAACACCTACTCGGTTGTGACGCTTGGCATCGACTTCAAGTTTGGGGGACCCGTCGTCGCGAAATACTGAGGGTTCGCTGGGTTGATTGGCGGACCTTCCGGATTCTGCTCCGCGTTATGTGGAACAGGTTCCGTCGCGAGAGATAGGGAGCAATGAATGCTTCCGCGTTGAGGCAAAGAATCGGATCGACCGTTGCGGGGGGGACTTTATGTACCGACAGATGAAATTGGCTTTGACCGCGGGTATTTTGATCGGTCTGGGTGCGACAGGGGTCGCCTCAGCCGCAGATATGGCGGTTAAGGCGCGCCCAGTGGCCGCGTCTCTGTACGATTGGACTGGCTGCTATCTTGGCGCCAATGCAGGCGGCGGCTGGTCCCGAATGGATACGTCCAGGGTAACGCAAGACCCGGCGGTCCCCGCTCCCGCGAACTTCGGCCGTGAAAATGACAGCGGCGTTATTGGCGGCGGTCAGGCCGGTTGCGACTTCCAGACCACCAATGTGGTGTTTGGCGTGCAGGGTACGTTTGACTTTGGCAACATCAAAGGCCGGCATGCACTCACGGACTTCCCGACTTTCTCCGAGACGAACAATCTCAACGCCATCTACACGGCGACCGGCAGGATCGGCTACCTCTGGACGCCCGCATTTCTCGGCTATGTGAAGGTCGGCATGTCGTGGATGCAGGATAAAAATCGAATATTGCGGCCGGGCGGCGCTCTCTCTGAGTCCTCGAACTTCTCGTTGCCTGGATTGACCGCCGGCGTGGGCGGCGAATGGATGTTTACGCCAAACTGGTCGGTGTTCGCCGAGTACAACTATATGTGGATCCAGGACATGTCCGGGCAGCATTTCACCGCGGCTCCAGGCTTGCTCCCGCCTGGCGAGGTTCTCAACGTCAAGCAGACCGCGCAAACAGCGCTGGTCGGTGTCAACTACAAATTCCACTGGGATGGACCTGTCGTCGCCAAATATTGAGGTTGGGCCGGGCTTGATTGATGCGACCCGCTAGGAGAGGGACCATGTCTGAATCCGCGTTGGCGCGACGAATCCGGATCATGATTGCAGCCGCGGTGCTTTGTGCCGCGGTCGCGGGATGCGTCAGCGATATGAGGGCTGCAACACCGCAGAAGTCTGATGGTGGTGGCGGTCAGTTGCGGTATTACGGCGGTCCGAAATCTCCGATGTGGTCGAGCCAGTAGTTCCGCGGCCGCAATGCCGAGCTCAAGCCGTTGGAAATCGAAGTGACGAGGGCGCTTACCAGACGACGAAAGCGCAGAGCACCGATAGCGGCAGGATCGCAATGCCGAGATACATCCAGGTCCGGTACGCGCCGGCGTCCTTTGGCAGGATAAAAAGATTGACGATAAACCACGCGCAAACGCCGAGCCCCATCAGCACGCGGATGAGATCGCCCGGTGTTTCGTACAGCGACGTGAGTCGTTCAATCTGGGGGCTCGCCACGCGAGCGGTCAGGATCGTCAGCACCATCAGGAAGAGCGAGCGAACAGCGACGCCTCCGATCCAGATATATAGGGGTGGTTTGGGATCGGATTTTCTTGCGCTATCTGTCTGATTTTCCTGCAGATTCATGTTGGCGCGCATCGCGCATTCCTGCATCGTTCTGACTCTACATATAGATATCCCTCGTCGCGATGCAGCAGCAAGATGCCATTTTGTTTATAGGACGGGATTAAGAGACAGTAATACTTACATTTTCCGAGCCGTCGTTGCGAGCTTGAGCGGAATTCCCTTCGTTCAAGGTCCCGTTAGCGGTCGAAAAAAGGGATTTCGCGTCCGCAAACTCTGGGGTTCAATGGCAGCATCGCGGGCGAGGGGGGCACATGACCGGCAGATCGAAAGCAATCGGATTTCCAATCGTCACTGCGGCGATCATGTCGCTGTTGACCATTCCGGGCTACGCGCAGAGCTTCAAGAAGGGCGGAGTAGGCGCGCCTGCCGCCGAAAGCCGTCCAAAAGTCGACGAAAAGGCTTACAAAGACGCGCTGGATCGAATTCCAACACCGAAACAGGGATACGATCCCTGGGGTCAGGTGCGGCCTCCCGAGACGGCAAAAACAACGATCAAACCGAATCAGAACTGATTCGCCGCCGGGGATGCGGCCGCTTCGTCGACCCCGTCTAAGCGGAGATCGACGTCATGCCAGTCTGACCTGAAGATGCTTGGTTAAGGGTCTTAACCTCCCGCTTGCCCGCTTTTTGAGTGCGGCGTTTCCTTGCTGATCTTTTATGCGATGGATGTTTGTTTCTTGCGCTTACCCTGGGTTGATACCATCATCGTTGGCAGAGACAACAAGACGCCGACAAGTCGTCGAACAGGTCTTCGAGTTAGGAAACGTTCAGGCTTGCTCTGTTTGGGTTGTCTCGAACCAAATGGAGGCTGCGATGTATAAACTCCTTGCCACCATCGCCGGAACACTCGCCATTCTTTCCGGAGGCTGCTAGTATCCGATCGCGCCGAGGCGGGAGCGTCAGCCAGTGCACCTTCGAAATACGCGCGGGCGCAACACGCGGCTTCGAACCAAACCGTTCGACAGGCCGGAAGAAACGACTTCGGGATCACCGAATACTCCTCGTCGTCTGCGCGACACCGTTCGCAGCCACGCTAACGCCGGCGCTTTAACGGCCAAACCCGCGAGCCATCGATTGTGATGGCTCGGGCCTCGTTGCCTTGCGTTCTCTTCGAAGAGCCGGTTGCCGCTTTCCCGGATTGCGCTAGTCGCTCTCAAGCTGCCGAAGTTGAGTGTCGGCATGGCGTGGCAAATTGGCCTCCCGCACCCAAGAGCGCGCCGTCGACAGCACCTCGGGCAGCAGCGCATCGACCTCATCCTTGGTCATCCCCGCGCGAATCCGCGGGTCATACAGGATGTTGAGAAGATACTGGTCGTAGATGTCGAAGAAGCCCATCTGGACCTCGTCATTGAACATGGTCCAGGGCACCGAGCGGTCATCGTTGATGGCGCCGAGCGCCTGCAGCAACTCCTCATAGGCGCAGTCGTAGAAGGCGAAATCGCCGGCGTCGACCGGCAGGATCACCTCGGCGCGGCGGATGCGATAAAGCTGATCCTTGCCGATGCCGGACAGACATTGCGGGCTGAGTGATTGTTGAATCCGCTTCGCCTTGTCGTTGCCGTACAAAGATCGAATGGTCCGATCCAGGTTGCGCTCGGCGACAAGCCAGACCACGAAATTGGCCGACCGGCGGTCGTTCGTGATCGCGACATCGAGATGGTTCACATGCGAGCGAATATCGACAACGATCGCGGCGATCTCCGGGCGCCGGTCGGGCATCCCGTGGCTGGCCACGAGTATCCTGATCGGCTCGTCGAATTTGCGTACACGCTCAGTGGGCTTGTCCAGTTGCAATTCGGCGCCAAACGCGATCTTGAAAAAACCTTCCCTAATTTCTTCATTGGTGAAGTCGGTCCGCTGGCGGCCGCGCCGGGTGCTGATGTCGGGGTTTTCCGCTTTCGCAGAACCACAGCCGAATCCCGCAAGTGCCAACGCGGCAAAGGCCGCCAGCGTCAGC
>Ga0207051_1008_pt1 | contig 43772 bp, 52 predicted proteins | sample Alteio_BWMinCont_61_FD_153292 | JGI IMG/M metagenome (GOLD analysis project Ga0207051, IMG submission 153292) | Enriched cells from forest soil in Barre Woods Harvard Forest LTER site, Petersham, Massachusetts, United States -... | ecosystem: Environmental > Terrestrial > Soil > Temperate forest >...
GCGGGCGGTCGCAGCAGAGGGACCGTCCCCGGCCGACGCTGCGAGGCGGCGAGTCTCACCCTCGAGCCGCTCGATGCGTTGAAAGAAATAAAACGAACGCAGTGCCGACGCCGCGCGCATCGCGGCATAGACCAGTACCAGGATCGCAACCACGGCGCGCTGCTGATATTTCTCCAGGAAATTCAGGCTGTAATAGACCAACGCCAGAAAAACGAAGTTCGAGAGAAACCGGTAGGCGTAGCTCAGGAATTTCATGTGCGTGTTTCCATCCACGGTAGGCTTTGCTGTCTTGGTCGAGCACCACTCGGGAATTCCGTCGTCAGGCCAAAAATCGCCGACCTGGATTCAGCGTCAGTCCAGAGGCCTCATCGTTACAGGGAAGCACGAAGGCCACATCGCATCGAAAACCGATCGCGGCCCTGGGGAATAGCACTGTACGGGCAGACATATTCTCATTCACGTCCGCGCCTCCCTCTTCCGGGCGGACACGGCATTACAGCAGTTCTGGTGCGCTCGGAGGGACTCGAACCCCCACGATGTTACTCACTGCCACCTCAAGGCAGCGCGTCTACCAATTCCGCCACGAGCGCTAGAAAGATCGGCACGGGATTTGCGCCCGACCAGATCAACGGCGCCGATGTAACAAATCAGGGATGGGGGGACAAGGCCTGCCGGCGAGGCGATCACGGCCCGCTGGTTCAGCGGCTGCCCGGCGATTTCGGCAGCATTTGCTTGACTTCAACTGCGATCCGGTTGCGATCGACAAGCACGACGCCGCTGGCGACCGGCAGGGTGTTGGCGAGAATCTTGACCTCGTCCGCCTCGGTGGCGTCGAGTTCGATGATGGCGCCCCGGCTCAGGCGCATTACCTGATGAATCGGCATCGTTGTGGTTCCGAGAACCACCATGAGGTCGACGCTGACATTATCGAGGGTTGGCACTTGGGGAAGCTACCCGAACTGACAGACGCAAAATTGCGTGGTTCCACTACACCACGCTATGGTTAGCCAATGGTTAATAGTCGCCAAAGCCTTGATTTATCGACATTCGCGCGCGCCGATGGAAGTGCCGTGGAATGGCTGATATCCGATGCGCCCGTGCCTTATCTTGCGGCCATCGCTGCCATGGAGGCCCGCGTCGCGGATATCGCGGCACGCGGGGCGCCGGAACTGGTGTGGCTGTTGGAACATCCCCCGCTCTATACCTCCGGGACCAGCGGCAAGGCCGCCGACCTGCTCGATCCTCGCTTTCCGATGTTCGAGACCGGGCGCGGCGGGCAGCTCACCTATCACGGCCCCGGCCAAAGGGTGGCGTATGTCATGCTCGACCTGAAGCGGCGGCGGCCCGATGTGCGGGCCTATGTCGCGGGTCTCGAGCAGTGGATCATCCGAGCGCTGGCGGCGTTCAACGTACGGGGCGAACGCCGCGAGGACCGCGTCGGCGTCTGGGTGGCCCGGCCGGACAAAGGGGCGGGCTTTGAGGACAAGATCGCGGCCATCGGCGTGCGGCTAAGGCACTGGGTATCCTTCCACGGTATCTCGATCAATGTGGAGCCCGACCTGACCCACTTTGCGGCCATTGTCCCCTGCGGTGTGGAAGACCCACGCTTTGGCGTGACCAGCCTCGCCGATCTCGGCCATGTCCTGACCTCTTCGGATGTCGATATCGCGCTCCGGCAGGCCTTTGAGGAAGTGTTTGGCGCTGCGAAGCAGCACCTGCCGGAAGCGACATAGCTTGCGCGCACAAGCCCCGTTTCACGTCGCGGCGCTTTGCGGCGCGGCTTCGAGCTTGCCGGCGATGTAGCGGCGCTCCTGCGTCAGGCCGCCGAAGCCGTAGGCATCGCCACGCACTTCATCGACGTGGAGATAGCTCTCATGGTACAGCCGCCCTAGCAGTTCGGCCATGCGCTTGAACATGCCGCAATATGTTCCTCGAATACGGCATCAGCTACGAGCGCGCCGCGGACCACAGTCATCCCCGCCCTATTTCGCAAGCGTGGGCAGGATGCGCATCCTCCACAGGTTCCAGATGCGATCGAGCACGACGAAATTGGTCTTGTCGGCTTGCTCGCCCTCGCCCGGCGTCAGGTAATTGATCTCACCGCCAAGCGCGATGGCTTGCGACTGCAGCTTTGCGTTGACGTCGGTGTAGTAGGCGCGGAACACGGCCATCTTGACGGACGGCCCGACCGTCACGTCGCCATGGCCGCGCATCAGGACCACCGACTTTTCGCCGAGCATTTTGGCCAGCGATTTGCCCTTGGTGGAATCGCTGACCAGCATGTTGGTTTCGCCAAAGTCCTTTCGGATGTCCCACACCGGCGCGCCGGCCGCCAGGAACGACGGGTTATGAAACATCGCGCGAAGGGGCACGTTGGTCACGGAGAAAGGGATGACGCCGGCAGAATGGGTGTGAACCACCCCCATCACGTCCGGCCGTGCCTTGTAGATTTCGCTGTGAATGAAACGCTCCAGGAATGCGGTCCGGCCCCGGGCGTCCACGGCGTTGCCCTCGAGATCGAACTCCATGATGTCGTCGGCGGTGACCAGCGCCGGCGCCAGCGAGCGGGCCATCAGAAAACGGTTGGGATTGGTGGGATGGCGGGCACTGACATGGCCGAAGCCATCGAGCACGCCGAAATCGGCGAGGATTCGGCTGCCAATCACCATATCTTCCAGCAACGCAGCATCGATGCCTGCCGCGCCGGCGGATGGAGTTTGTGCCGGCGTGTCTGACAGACCGGCCAGCAGCAGGACCGCGATCACCGCACCAACACGCGCAAGGCGACCGCTCACGCGAAAGCTCATGGCCGAGATCGTTATGAATGTCGTTGTCATCATCGCCCCGCTCATTGCTTGGATCTAGATCGTCGGCAGCACCGAAAACAATTCGCCTGCACGCCGCAAGCCCAACGCATCATCGCTGGCAATTTCTTCCGTGACAGCATCGACCCGCGCCGATGACGGTCCACGTCGGCACGATGCGACCATGTCAGCCACGACGTCCTCCGGCCCGGCAAACAACGCCTCGACACTGCCGTCTCTTCGGTTGCGGACCCAACCCTCCAGCTTGCGCCACCTCGCCTGACCTTCGACCCAAGCCCGATAGCCGACACCTTGCACCCTGCCCCGGATCGTCACCTGGCAGATCGCATCGCTCATCTAACGCGTCAATCCAAGAAATTCCGCAAGCCGCGCTTTCACGTCCGCCTCCCGTGCAAGCCGGCTCGTCAGTTCAGCCGGCGCAAGGCCTCTCAGGGCCTTTGGCGGCGTTCCTTCACGCAGCGCACTAAGCGTCTCATAGACGGCTTGCGTCGCTGCGGCGAAGGGCGCGTGGCCCTGCAGCGCGAACCGCACTCTTTGCTCCCTCAGAGAAGCTGGATCGGACATACCCTCCGGCGCGCCGCCGAGCACGATCGGCAATGTTGTGGCCTGCGCGATCGCTTCCAGTTCCGCAGACGACTTGATGCCGGTGAAGAACAAGGCGTCGACGCCGGTGGCCTCATAGGCCCGGGCGCGCGCGATCGCGTCATCGAGAGAGCTGACCGATGCCGCCCCGGTGCGCCCGACGATGACCAGCGAGGGATCGGCCCGCGCATCCAGCGCCGCCTTCATCTTGCCGACGCCCTCTTCTAGCGAGATCAACTGGGTGCTCGCCTCCCCGTAGGCCTGCGGCAGCAGGGTGTCCTCGACGGTGAGGCCGGCGGCGCCGGCTATCTCCAGTTCCTGTACCGTGCGGCGCACGTTCAGCGCGTTGCCATAGCCGTGATCGGCATCCACCAGCACCGGCAACGCCGCCGCGCGCGACATCCGGCGCATTTGTTCGGCGAGTTCGGAGAGCGTGATCAGCGCGATATCGGGATCCCCGAGCACAGCGAGCGAAGCCACTGATCCCCCGAACATGCCGACCTCGAATCCGAGATCCTCGGCAATTCGGATGGAAATCGCGTCATAGACCGAGCCGGGCCGCACGCAGGTCGATCCCGACAGGATCGAACGCAAGGCATCGCGGCGCTTTCGGAAGGTCATCGTTTATTCCTTGCTGGCTCCGTCATTCCGGGATGGTCCGTTAGCACCAAACCTCAGATGCGCAATTGCGCATCGGGGAATCCTAGGATTCTCCGATGTGCAGTTGCACATCGTAGTTCGCTGCTTCGCATCGCCCCGGAATGACTGCATTAGGCGAATTCGAGAATCAGCGCGTCGACGGCCAACGTCGCACCGGGAGAAGCGTGAATCTTTTTCACCGTGCCGTCGCGCTCGGCGCGCAGCACGTTCTGCATCTTCATCGCCTCCACCACCGCCAACGTCTCACCCGCCTTGACCTCCTGGCCCTCGCTGACCGCGATCGACACCACGAGCCCGGGCATCGGGCATAGCAATTTCTTGCCGGCATCGGTCGCCGTAGTCACCGGCATCAACCGCGCCGCCGTGGCCTCAGCCTCGGTAAAGACCTGGACCGCGACCTCGAACCCCTGATGCGCAAGCCGGAATCCATTAGGAACCGGCCGCACCTGCATCGCAACCAACTGGCCGTCGATGGTGCCCTGCCAGACGGGGGTGCCTGGTGTCCACGGCGAAGCCAGGCGGTGTGGTTGACCCAGCGCGCCGCCGGCGCCGACGAAGCGCACCACCAGACCGTCGTTTTCGCGCGCGATATCGAGCGCGATCTCGTCGCGGCCAAGCCACACGGCACGGCGGCGTTCGCGCTGCACCGGGCGGCCGATCAGCTGGCCGGAAATCTGCCGCTTGCGTTCGCCGAGCACATGGTCGATCGCAGCCGCAACCGCCGCCAACCGGCGTGCCACTTCGCCCTCCGGTACGCGAACCGCAAACCCACGCGGAAACTCCTCGGTGATGAAGCCGGTGGAAAGTCTGCCCTCGCGCCAGCGCGGATGGTTCATCAGCGCCGACAGGAACGGAATGTTGTGCCGAATGCCGTCGATGTAGAACGAATCCAGCGCGGTGGACTGCGCATCGATCGCCGCAGCGCGCGACGGCGCGTGGGTCACGAGCTTGGCAATCATCGGATCGTAATAGATCGATATCTCGCCGCCTTCCTGCACGCCGGTATCGTTGCGCACGGTAATGCCATCGACGCTGCTCTCGGCCGGCGGGCGGTATTTGACCAGCCGCCCGATCGAGGGCAGGAAATTGCGGAAAGGGTCTTCCGCATAGACCCGCGACTCCACCGACCATCCGGTCAGCGTGACGTCCTTCTGCGAAAGCGCAAGCTTCTCGCCGGCCGCGACCCGGATCATCTGCTCGACGAGATCGATTCCGGTGATCAATTCGGTCACGGGATGCTCGACCTGCAGCCGCGTATTCATTTCGAGGAAATAGAAGCTCTTGTCCTGGCTGGCGACGAACTCGACGGTGCCGGCGGAATCGTATTTCACAGCCTTTGCCAGCGCGACGGCCTGTTCGCCCATCTTGCGGCGGGTGCTCTCGTCGAGCAGCGGCGACGGCGCCTCCTCGATCACCTTCTGATTGCGGCGCTGAATAGAACATTCGCGCTCGCCCAGATAGATCACGTTGCCATGCTTGTCGCCGAGCACCTGGATTTCGATGTGGCGGGGATCGACGATGAATTTCTCGATGAATACCCGGTCGTCGCCGAACGACGCCTTGGCTTCGGCCTTGGCCAGACCAAATCCTTCGGCGACCTCGGAAGTCGAATGCGCGATCCGCATTCCCTTGCCGCCGCCGCCGGCGGACGCCTTGATCATCACGGGATAGCCGATCGCATCCGCTATCTTCACCGCATGCTTGGCGTCCTCGATGACGCCAAGATGCCCCGGCACGGTCGAGACCTTGGCCTTCGCCGCCGCCTTCTTGGACTCGATCTTGTCACCCATCGCAGCGATCGCGCCCGGATTGGGACCGATGAAGACGATCCCTGCCTTGGCGAGCGCCCGCGGAAAGGCCTCGCGCTCGGACAGGAATCCATAACCGGGATGGACGGCTTCTGCGCCGGTCTTGCGGCAGGCCTCGACGATCTTCTCGATTAGCAGGTAACTTTCGGCAGCCGCCGGCGGTCCGATCAGGACTGCATCGTCGGCCATTTCGACATGAAGCGCATCGCGGTCGGCTTCGGAATAGACCGCGACGGTCTCAACCCCCATACGGCGGGCAGTTTTCATGACCCGGCAGGCGATCTCGCCGCGATTTGCGATCAGAATTCGTTTGAACATTTGCTGGCTTACTTGCAACCTCAGGGCGGGACCGCTCCACAATCTGGCACGCGGGGACGGATGTAACAATTCCGTCGTACAGCAAAACCAAACAGAGGCAACGGCTGATATGCCGGAAATCCGATACTCCAGCAGCTATCAGGGGATGACCCGCGTGGGGAAGCGTCCCGCGATCACCGACCTGAAACAGTTTGGCCTGACCTTCACCCGCGCCATAAAATCGTGTTATCGCCCTGGTTCATCGAAAGCGCCGTGCGATCCAAAAGGCTTGCGATTGATGCGTTGGTTCATTGTGATACTGACGATGTTCTCCGCCAGCCAAAGCTTCGCCACAAGCCCAACCGTTAGGTCCGGCGGCAGCATCGAGTTCGCCGATGTGACGTATCGGCTCGACGGCATAGACGCCCCGGCGCTCGATCAGATCTGCATCGACGACCATGCCGACACCTGGGCGTGCGGCGTTGACGCGCGCGATCAACTGGCCCGCCTTATTAACGGTCATGAGGTCCGTTGTGAGGATTTCGGTCCGGATGCTACCTACACGAAATGGCATATCGGCGTTTGCACTGTCGAGGGTGAAACCACTAGCCTGAACCAGCTCCTTGTCCGCCAGGGCTTTGCCATGAACTTCGAACCCTCCGCACGAGGTCAATTCAAGGCGGACGAGGCGGATGCAAGGGACCATCGCCGGGGACTTTGGAAGGGCTGCTTTGTAGCTCCGCAGGAATTCCGCGGCGGACGAAAGGATGGCGCCTTGCTCGGTGGGGCATGCCGCACCGACAAGGATCGGGAAATACGGGAGGCGCTATTTCCCGACCCGCCCACAATGCCGCCGGCATGCAGCATCAAAGGCAAGTTCGCCTTGCGCGCGCGTGTCACCGGCAATGTCGGCATCTATCATCTGCAGGCGTGCCGCACTTATCCGGCGCTGACCCGTCCGGATCGCTGGTTTTGTTCCGAAGACGACGCCAAGGCCGCCGGGTTTCGCAAGGCGTATAATTGCCGGTCCTTCGTCCGGCAAAGAACATAGCAATTGTCAAACGAGGCCAACGATGAAGCAGGAAGCGAGTTTTAGCGTACTGACCGGCAACAATATTGATGCGCAGCAGTTCAAGGCCGGCAGCATCATTTTTCGGGAAGGCGACGAAGCGCACGAACTTTTTGTCATCAAGAGCGGCCAGGTTCGCATCCAGATCGGCAACAGGACCCTCACCGAGCTTGCGGCGGACAGTATTTTCGGCGAGATGGCGCTGATCGACAATGAGCCGCGCAGCGCAACCGCAATCGCGGTAACCGACGTCGACCTGGTCGCGGTGTCCGAAAAGCAATTCCTGTTTCTGGTCGGTCAGACCCCGTATTTTGCCCTGAAGGTGATGCGTGTCCTGGCGCAGCGGCTAAGGGCGACGAACAAGACTTTTGGCTAAACCTCCCTGCGGGCGAGGCAGCGAGCGACCAATCGTCGAAGCCGGCACAATGGGTTGTAACAATTCTGTCACATCGCAAACCTACACCGAAGCCACGGCAAGAAGGCCGTAAATTCGACCCCCCCGGAGATTCAAATGCGCCGTTCGGTGGTGGTGCTGTCCGCTGGCCTGATGTTGATGTCCGCAGGCGGCGCGTTTGCACAAAACAGCACACCGCATAACATCATCCTGTTCATCCCGGACGGATTGCGCGCGCTGAAGGTCACGCCGGAGACCGCACCGGCGATGGCCGAAGTCCGCGACAAGGGAGTCAATTTCAAGAATCCGCATTCGCTATTTCCGACGTTCACCATGGCCAATGCGTCGGGCATGGCGACCGGCCACCATCTGGGCGATACCGGGACCTTCAGCAACACGATCTTTACCGGTTATACCTCCGCGCCCGCCGGCGACACCGTCGTCCCCTTCATCGAAAACGATGCGGTGCTGGGCGACATCGATGAGCATTTCGGCGGCGATTATCTGAACGAAGAAACCATCTTGAAGGCGGCGCGCGCCCGTGGCTTCAGCACGGCGGCGATCGGCAAGGTCGGGCCAACGCTGATCTTCGATCATACCGACCGCGCCGATCGCCCCGGCCTTCATTCGGTGGTGATCGACGATTCTACCGGCGGCAAAACCGGCGTTCCGCTCTCGGACGAACTGAAGGCAGCGCTGACCAAGGCCGGTTTACCGCTCGAGACCCCCTCGCGCGGCGACAACGGCAAGTCGGGCGATGCCAAGACACCCGGCACCTTGGTGGCAAATATCGTGCAGCAGGCCTATTTCGCCGATGTCGCCAGCAAGGTCGTGCTGCCGATGTTCAAGGCCCGCGACAAGCCGTTCGTGCTGGTATTCTGGTCGCGCGATCCCGACGGTACCCAGCACAATCACGGCGACAGCCTCAACAGCTTGACGCCGGGCATCAACGGCCCGACGTCGCTCGCCAGCATCAAGAACGCCGACAACAATCTGGCGCAATTGCGCAAGGCGCTCGACGATCTCGGCCTCGCCGCCACCACCAATGTCATGATCGCGGCCGACCACGGCTTCTCGACGATCTCGAAGGAGAGCAAAACCAGCCCCGCGGCAAAAGCCAGTTACGCGGACACACCCAAGGATTTCTTGCCGATGGGCTTTCTCGCGATCGACCTTGCTAAAGCGCTCGACCTGCCGCTGTTCGATCCCAACGACAAGAACGCACGCGTTCCCGATAACGCTCACCCCAAGGCCGGAAACGGTCTGTTGGGACAGGACCCGACAAATCCCGATCTGGTAGTGGCCACCAATGGTGGATCGGACCTGCTCTATCTGCCGAAGAAGGACAAGAAGCTGACGGAACGCACGATCAAGGCGCTGCTCGAACAGGACTATGTCAGCGGATTGTTCGTCGACGATAAGCTCGGGCGCTTCCCCGGCACGCTGCCGATGTCGCAGGTCAACCTCAAAGGCAAGGCCGTGACGCCCACCCCGTCGATTACAGTCAATTTCCGTTCCCATGCGGTGGGATGCGACGAGCCGACCAATTGTTCGGTCGAAATCGCCGATACCGTGCTGCGGCAGGGCCAGGGCATGCACGGCAGTTTCGGCCGCGGCGACACCATGAATTTCATGGCGGCGATCGGGCCGGACTTCAAGGCCGGCTACGTCGATCCATTGCCCGTCAGCAATGCCGACATCGGCATGACCATCGTACAATTGATGGATCTGCATCCGGCAGCTGCGGGCGGATTGATCGGCCGGGTGATGTCGGAGGCTTTGCCGAACGGAATTGTCCCGAAGGCGTTTGACGGAAAGATCGTCTCGAAGCCGGCCGCAAATGGCCTGCAGACGGTCGTCAAATACCAGCGTGTGTTATCGCAGCGCTATTTCGACGCGGCCGGATTTCCAGGCCGGAGCGTCGGCCTCGATGCCGAGGCCGGCAAACAAAAGTCGGCTGGAAAATGACTTTGCCGTTCGGGCCTGATGCCGCAGCCTGACAAAGGGTTAATTGCGATGTTCCACCGTTGCGCGGCGAATTCAGATCCCGATGTCGAATACGTTGGGGAGCTGCGCGAAGGGCAGCGCCCCAACGACGGTGGCCACCAGGCCCATCAGTGTGCGGTTGCCGCGGCGCTTGCCGCGCATCTGGTTTGCGATCCACTCCAGCACCTCGGTATCGACATCGACCGCTTGCCGAGGCGCCCAGCTTTCGACGGCGGTTTCCGGCGACAGGGCGACGGTGCGCGACGGCACCGGCAGGCCGGACGCGGACGCCGCGTGATGCACCACCGCCTTGGTCAGCAGGTCGTCAAAACGCCCATTGTCGCTTCGCTCGGCCGCGGCGTCGTCGATCTCAAACAGCGCCTCGGCTTCCGCTCGGCTGACCGGCTGATGTTCGACCGCGGTCGCAGTCAGGATACGCGCGCACCAGGCGGCGTCATCGGCGTCCAGCACCCGCGAGAAATGAACGCGGCCCTTGGTGGTGGGGCCTTCTCCGGTGATCACGCCATCGCGTACGACAGTCAGCGCCCGGGCAGCGGTGTTCCGACAGGAAATGTCAGAGGGTTCGAGGATCGCGGTCGGCTCGGCAGCGGTCGGAAAAAGGGCGGACATTGGAAGTTACTCTCTTCAGTTTCTTGTTCTGGGCCAGCATTTCCTGCAGGCGTAAACGAGTAGTTAACGATTCGAAACTTGGTTTGGGAGAATTTTAGACGTTGCGGAGTGGTGGCTGTGACGTCCATCACGGTTCAGGGGGTCGCAACTTGGTCCGGCTTGTATGCGGCGCACAAGCGGCAATATCTGGGCACTCAGGTTTCCGACCCGCTGTGGCCTTTTCGCCGCACAGCGCAAAGCAAGAGAAGATGCTAGAACCGCGCTCTATGGGAGAAGAATCTGCCTTTTTGCTAACAGCCGTTCACTTAAGGTCATTCGCCTCCTATACTGAACTTGACGGAATTCTTTAATCCAAATTCACCAGTAACTTGAATGGCATGAGGTCGCGATATGGCACTCCAGATTGGCGCTGTGGCCCCGGATTTCGAGGCTGAAACCACCGAAGGCAAGATCAGGTTTCATGATTGGATCGGCAACAGCTGGGCGCTGTTGTTCTCCCATCCGAAGGATTTCACTCCGGTCTGCACCACCGAGCTCGGCGTGCTGGCCAAGCTGAAGCCGGAATTCGACAAGCGCGGCGTCAAACTGATGGGGCTCAGCGTCGATCCCGTCGACAAGCACGCGAAGTGGTCCGAGGACATCCGGGAGACGCAAGGCGCGGCGCCGAATTATCCCATGATTGGTGATACCGATTTCAAGGTCTCGAAGCTCTACGACATGCTGCCGGCCTCGACCTCGGGCGACGTCGCCGCGCGCACGGCTGCCGACAACCAGACAGTCCGCAACGTCTTCATCATCGGACCGGACAAAAAGATAAAGCTGGTGCTGGTCTATCCGATGACGACGGGGCGCAACTTCCAGGAAATCCTCCGCGTCATCGATTCCCTGCAGATGACCGCCAAGCACCGCGTTGCAACCCCCGCGGACTGGAAACAGGGCGAGGACGTGATCATTGCGGGCTCCGTCTCCGACGACGAGGCAAAGACCATCTATCCTGCCGGCTGGAAATCGCCAAAACCCTATATTCGGATCGTGCCCCAGCCGAAGTGACGGCGTGACGTGTCTGGGACGCGGTGCAGCGCCTCTTCGGCGGTGCGCCGCAGTGCCGGGACCTCGCCTCCACGTCCAATGGACCCCGGATCAGCAGCGCACCACGCCGCAAGAACCGGCCCGATGCGCAGCATCCGGGGAACGTTTGGTTCGGAGCGACGTCCGAGCCATTTAGATCCTTGGTGTGACCCAGTTGGCGATCAACAGGCCCGCGGTCGACGACAGCGCGGTGACGAAAGAGCCCCAGGTCACGTCGAGCACCACCACCGGCCAGGTCCAGTGCCTGAGCAGCGACAGCGAGGTGAGCTCGAAGGTCGCGTAGCAAAAAAATCCGAACAGCGCGCCGTAAAGCAGAGTCGATTGCCAGCTGGCCGTCATCAGCCCGCTGACGAAAACCAGGATGCCAGCCACATAAATCAGATAGAAGAGTATTGCTGGCGCGAGCTTGATCTCGCCCAGCATGTCGCCGACCTCCGCGGTGAAAAAGCCCTTGGCGACCATCCCGAGAAACAAGAAATCGACCGGGATCAGGACCATCAGCGTCGCGAGATAAAGAACAACATACCGATTCAAAATGGCCTCCAGCGCTTTTTGCGCATGTCCATGACGTAATACGGATCAGGCGGGCTTGAGTTGCAATATTATCCCCTTTTGAGCTGAACGCCGGATAGCCAGCCAGTCCGCCCGTCTCCTTTGTCTGGTTTCGCGACGATCCCCGGCGACCTTCTAGTCGCTCCAACCGAGTTGCGCGTCGTCGTCGCTTTGACAGCCCTACGAATCCCGCTATCGTTGTTGCATCGATAACCTTGGGGGATGATATGGACGACGAGAAAGCGGTTCTGGAACAGACCACAGACGCGATCAGCAGCGCCGCCGATGCGACAAAGGAAGCCGTGAAAACGGTCGTCAAGAAGGTCAAAAAGGCCGCCAAGAAAGCTGCCAAAAAGGTGATGCCAAAGAAAAAAGCGGCGAAGAAATCCAAGGCGAAAAAGGTCGCCAAAAAATCCTCGAAGAAATCCTCAGTAAAGAAATCAGCCAAGAAGGCCGGCAAGAAGAAAAACAAGGCCAGGAAGTCAAAGCGCTGAACGGCATCTTTAGCAACATTTCCAGCAACGCGTGCCCCCGGCCGTGATCCGGGGGTGGAGTTGTGTCGGGCGCGCAAAGCGCTTTGGGCGAAGCCCGGAGGCCGTTTCTGCCCATGAGGTTTGATCGTTTGGCCGATCAAAGCCGTGCTTCCCCGACACGCCAGTCGCTCATGCCGTTCGAGGTTTTTGCCCCTTCTTCAACCTGATATGAAGCCCCCGAGATTTGCGAAATTCGCTGCGATGACCTCGCCGGTCTTCCTTTGCAAAGCGCTTTGCCTTGGCGGGCGAACCGAACTCTTCCTTGACCCTGCCGTTTCGCCTGATGATGACGTAACCGCCCTTGGTCATGCTGAAGGGCTTTTTGAGCCGCCCAAGATGATCAAATTTGGTGCCGGGCGGATGTTTGAACGGCTCAAACCATGACGGATGCACGAAATTTGACATCTCGATTCCATCGACCTTGAAGGTATCTTCTTCAACCGGATCGCACATTTCGTAAGCGTATTCAGTCCGGTTGGTCGCTTGTGCCCAGAGATTCGCAATCGGGTCGATCACCATCTCGAACAGTTCATGGCATGCCGTGACGCTAACCAGTTGATTGTCGTCGAGCGTGGTCTTGACGAAGATTTTCGAAATCGGCTGACCCTTCTCGGTCAGATCGTGATAGCCGAGCGCTCCGGCTTGATCGGCATTATCGAAATATATGAACTGCCAGTCCGAGGGCTTTGCCTTCCGGGTGTTGTAGAGTTTTACCGGATAGCCCCACACCGGAAGAAAGTACTTGTCGTAGCATTTCTGCAGCGCGGCAGTGAGCCGGGCTAACGGGACGCCAAGGTCCGTCTCCGCTTTGTTGATGCAAGCAATTCTGACCGGATTGATGCGCCTGGCTTGCGCCGCACGAACGATTTTTTTCATCAAAAATCTCCGCTTCCCGAAAATACCCGTTCAAAGCTTACGTTAAATATAGCATAAATCGAAAAGCACGCTAAGGATGTATTGCCGTTCTGGCGTTTCGCAGCCGGAGTTAGACGCGCCGGTTGACCAGAAACACCGCGGCGGCGCAGGCGATCATGCCGATGATGGCTACCGTATCGAGCCGCTCGCCGAACAGCACATAGGCCATCAGCGCGGTCACCGCCGGTACCAGCTAAAACAGGCTTGCCACCGAGGTCGCCGCCGAACGGCGGATCAGCCAGTACAACAGCCCGATCGATCCGATCGACAGCACGATCGCAAGCCAGGCCACCGACAGCACGAATTCGCGGGTCCAGCGCACCTCATTGTTCTCGAACAGGCCGGCGCCGGCGGCGAAAAAAATCATCGCCGCGACGTATTGGACGAGGTTTCCGGCGCGCCAGTCGATCCTGTTGCAATAACGCCGCTGGTAGAGCGTGCCGAGAGTGATGCTGACGAGCGACACGCCTGAAGCAAGCCAGCCCCAGCCCGCCTCCCCGCCCATCGGACGATTGTGCAGGATCAGCACTACGCCGGCGAGCCCCAGCAACAGCCCGGTCCATTGCAGGGCCGTGACGCGTTCGCCGAGCCATCGATTGGCGAGCGTCGAGGTCAGAATCGGCTGCAGCCCCGGAATCAGCGCCGAGAGGCCTGCGGGAATCGAATGCGCGATCGCGATCGCGGTCCCGCCAAGATAAAATCCGTGCACCAAAATCCCGGCGACCACGCTGTGGACGATGCCGGCGCGATCCGGCCATTGCGGCCTTGCGACGGCGACGATGACCACCATCATCGCCACCACGACCGCCATGCGGATCGTCAGATAGGTCAGCGGCTCGGCACTATGCAACACATATTTGGTGGCGATGAAGCCGGTACTCCAGAGCACGACAAAAACCGCCGGCGCCGCGCGCGCGGCCAATTTTTCAAAGTCTTTGCTCATTTGCGGCCTTGATTGCCTGAACATATGCTATCCGGCAATCGTGAAACGCACTGGGCCGCCCGCCACATATCGCATAACGAAAATTGAGAAAGAGGAATCGCCATGGATGTTCGCGCCGCAGTCGCCCTCACCGCAGGTCAACCGCTGCAGATTACGACTGTACAGATCGAGGGGCCGCGCGAAGGCGAGGTGCTGGTTGAAATCAAGGCCACCGGCGTCTGTCACACCGATGAGTTCACGCTGTCGGGCGCCGATCCCGAAGGATTATTCCCGGCCATCCTCGGTCACGAAGGCGCCGGCGTCGTGGTCGATGTCGGCCGTGGCGTGACCAGCGTCAGCAGGGGCGACCATGTCATTCCCCTGTACACACCGGAATGCCGGCAATGCCCCTCCTGCCTGTCACGCAAGACCAATCTCTGCACCGCGATCCGCGCCACCCAGGGACAGGGCCTGATGCCCGACGGCACCTCGCGCTTCTCCATGAGCGGCAAGCCGGTTCATCACTACATGGGCACCTCGACATTCGCCAATTACACCGTGCTGCCGGAAATCGCGGTGGCAAAAATCCGCAAAGACGCGCCGTTCGACAAGGTCTGCTACATCGGCTGCGGCGTCACCACCGGTATCGGCGCCGTCATCAACACCGCGAAAGTCGAACAAGGCGCCAAGGCGATCGTCTTTGGCCTCGGCGGCATCGGGCTCAATGTGCTGCAGGGCCTGCGACTCGCAGGCGCCGACATGATCATCGGGGTCGACATCAACAACGACCGCAAGGCGTGGGGCGAACGCTTCGGCATGACCCACTTCGTCAACCCCAAAGACCTCGGCAAGGACCTGGTCCCGCACCTTGTCGACATGACAAAATCAGGTGCGGATCAGATCGGCGGCGCCGATTATACGTTCGACTGCACCGGTAATGTCACGGTGATGCGGCAAGCATTGGAATCCTGTCACCGCGGCTGGGGCCAGTCGATCATCATCGGGGTAGCGCCAGCCGGTGCCGAAATTTCGACGCGGCCGTTTCAGCTCGTGACCGGCCGGGTGTGGAAGGGCACCGCGTTCGGCGGCGCGCGGGGCCGCACAGACGTACCGAAAATCGTCGACTGGTACATGCAGGGCAAGATCCAGATTGATCCGATGATCACCCATGTGATGCCGCTTGCCGAAATCAATCATGCATTCGAACTGATGAAGCGTGGCGAATCCATTCGCAGCGTCGTGACGTTCTAGGCGACCCACACCGAGAAACGATCGGACCACCAATGAAGCTGAACTTCGTCACCGTCGATGTCTTCACCGGAACGCAATTCGCCGGCAACCCGCTTGGCGTCGTCCTCAATGCCCAAGGGTTGTCGGACGGGCAGATGCAGGCCATCGCCGCCGAATTCAATCTGGCGGAAACAACCTTTGTGCTGCCGCCCAAGGACCCCGCACATACCGCCGAAGTCAGAATCTTTACGCCGCGCTATGAAATGCCGTTTGCCGGCCATCCCAATGTGGGCACCGCCTTCGCGCTTGCCCGTGCCGGGACGAGCTATGGCCGCGCCGTCGGCAGCGACCGCGTGCTCTTCGAGGAGAAGGCAGGCCTTGTCCCGATCTCGCTGCTGAAGGAGGGTGCTGTCGTGACGGGCGCACGGCTGGCCTCTCCGCAATTACTAACACTTGGGCCGGAAATTCCGGCGGAGTTGATCGCCTCGGCCTGCTCGCTGTCGGTCGACGACTTGGAGACCAGAAATCACCCTCCCCGTATCGCCTCCTGCGGCGTACCCTTTATCCTGGCTGAACTAAAAGATCGCGCGAGGCTGGCGGCGGCGATTGCGCGTTCCGACGTCTTCATGCGTGAGGTGGCCCAGCAACCGGCGACGAGCATTTTGATCTACACGCAAGTTGCGGAAAGCGGCCTTGACATCAGGGCGCGCATGTTCGCTCCACACCACGGAATTCCCGAAGACCCTGCGACCGGAAGCGCCAATGTCGCCCTCATCGGACTCCTCGCAAAACTGCGGCCGGAAGCGGACTTGCTGATGTCAAAGATCATCGCGCAAGGCGTCGAGATGGGACGGCCGAGCCTTCTGCAAGCGGAGGCGGAAAAGAAGAACGGCACCGTGACCGCGACCTATATCGGCGGCCGCTGCGTGGCCATGATGTCAGGAACGATCGAGCTGGCCTGATTGCCGGAGATGATCAAGGTCGCCCGGTCAAGCCGAGCGATGATGTCAGTGGATCACCACTCTTCCGGACAGGGATCGACGATCTTCCAAAGTTCGTCGCCGTTCTTGATCTTCTTCATCTCGGTGGTGAGGCCGCCGTTACGGCGGATCCAGTCCTTCACCGTGTCGGGATAATAGGACATCAGGTCCGAGGTGCCATTGGAGCTGGTAACCTTGATGCCAAAGGTGAACGCCTTGTCGTAGTAGGCCTGGTGGAAACCGAGGCTGGCGCGCGGCGTCACGCATATCTTGTTCATCGGCACGATCCCGAACACCAGCGTGCAGGCCGAATTGCAGATGCCGTCGATGATGACCCGCTCCTTGCGATCGCGAATGCGCGCGTATTTCGTCTTGTATTCCTCGACATACCCACCGTGGTCCCGGGTGATATGCAGGTCGGCGCGGGCCGGCGCTGCGGCCAGCCACGAGAGGAACAGCAGAGACAGGAGCGTGATGCGCATGGGGCGGTCGGTAACCGGAAGCCTGTCAGGACAGCAAATCGGTCCTAATGCGACCAGAAGGCGCAACTCTGGCCAGACTGTGTTGGAATTTCGTTAAGCATTCAGGGCGAACCAAAATTCCCTCGCCTGTGGCAAATATTTCGCACTTTCGGGCGATTTTCCCGCTGAACGGGAACCACAACTGACCTAAAATGTTCGTGTCCTGCGGAGGCCCCGATGACCCCACTGAAGCTCACCCTGGCCGCAGCCATTCTGGCTGCGCTGGCCACAATCCCGAGCCAGGCGCAAGCGCGTCGACACCTGCACGCCTACGCGCTGCCCTACGCGATCAACTACAACCACAATTATGGGCCAGGCGTCGCTCCTGGTACCTTCGCGTATTATGACGGTCCATCGACCAATTTTTGCGCGCAGGGATCGGCGACCTACCTCGGACAGGACCGCCACCGATACCCCTGCTTCTGAGAAGTTCTTCAGAAAGATTTCGCGCGCGCCCGCTGGCCCCGGCACGACGCGCTGGATGCGCGTTTACTCCCCGGAGGCGATTGGTCCGAGGCTGCTGGCCCTGCCGGACCAAGTCTGGTAATCGAACCGGCAGGCGCTCGTAGCTCAGCTGGATAGAGCATCGGACTTCGAATCCGAGGGTCGGGAGTTCGAATCTCTCCGAGCGCGCCAATGAAATCAAAGCCTTAATAGACGAAAATCGCGTACTTGCTTGTGCTTGGGAAACCCCAGGGAAACTTTTACGGGGTCCCGCTGCTCGACTTCCGACTTAAAAATATAATTGTGCGCAACCTCTTTGACGCGCACGTCCCGCGCCCTGTCGGGTCACCCCGGCCGCATGCACTGGCGTCCCTGCCATCGCCTACCGCTGTACGACTGATCGGCGAAGCGCTGAGCGTCCCCCAGGACGAAAAGCCCGGCCCGAACGATAGGGCGGTGTTTGCCAGCAAGTTCGAAGGCGTGACGACGCTCGCCCGTCATTCGCTCAGCCAAGCCGTTCGTCGCATCGTAACCGACGAGAAGTTTGCGGAAAAGCTCGCACCCTTCACCCCCCATGATCTGCGCAGAACGGGAGCTACACTCGCGCAGGCGGCCCGTCTGCCGGTGGACTTCGTGAAGGCGCTATTGAACCATAACGACAAAGGCGTGACCGGCATTTACGCGCGGTGGCACATGTTCGAAGAGAAGCGCGAGGCGGTCATGGCGATTGAGGCGGCGGTGTCGCCGTTGATGCCGGTCGGCGAAGCGCTTGCGGCCTAGCATCTCACCGCTATTCGGACCGTCAGTATAGCACTTCGAATTTACACCCCTTCCACAAAGCCTCGGCGTTCTCTTGGTCAATCCGCTGAGAGTCCGCAATCGAAAAACTCTTCCCTGCCACCCAGCAATACAGCCCCTCAACTATTGGGATCGAAGATTCAAACAAATCTGTTCCATCGCCCCATGTCATCGGGCGAATAGTCTTTTTCTTCTCTCGTCGGGTCTCTGTGAGCGAGTGAGCTAGATGCTTATCCCTGATGTTCATCACGGATGACAGCCGCTCCGACTTCGAGATCACGCGCGCTGCCTTAATCGCCCCGTTCAATTCGGTCCTGACCCGCTCTGCCTGCTCCGCGCCGAATTGAGCATTGGAAGCCTCTAGGGCCTGCGCTAACATTTCTTCGTCTTCGTCGCCAGACTTAAAGACGCGGCCCCCCATAGTGGCGTGGTAGCTTCTGGTTTCCTCCGCCAAAGCCTCAATGATGTCCGGGTCGTCGATCAACTCAATTACGGTGGGGATATTTTCTTTGTCGGGGTCTACGCCATCCCACAACGCACAAAGCCTCACGATCTCGATTTGATGCATACTTCGTTGAAACACATTAAACGCGTTCGCTGCAAACGACTGCGGTATTTGAGATGTCAGAACATCTGAGTGCACGACGAACGCATTATTGGCACGCAACTCTATGACATAAAGGAAATGGTCAAGAACACGGCCCATCTTCGTCTTGGCGAGTGTGATTCGCTCGTCCTTCTTCAGCGAGCGGATTATTTCAGCCGGAGTCATCTTGCGAGACTTGGCTTTTTGCTGCGCCTTCTTCTTTAGCGGCTTAGTCTGTTTCATTTTCAATCCGTTATCGCCTAAGCCGGATACGAGTTCGCATCGTCTCCTTCGCAATTGATGCCGTCGCGTGCGCGCCTAAGGCTTCGCCATCTCGGTCATCTGCCAAAACCGGTAAATTCCACGATACTCAAATATTGTCCAAAAGAGGCCGCCAGCAAGCAATGCAATGGAGCCGCCCTGTTCAATACCCCGGTAGAGCATGTAGATGCCCAAGAACAGGATTGCATAAACGAAGTAGAGGTACGGAAGAAAGCCGCAGAGAATTAAGAGGTTTTTCCAACTCACCTTCGGCGGCAACGATGACATGATGTACCAAACGACGAACCCTATCACCGCTGCGATGCCGCCGAAGAGCGGAACGAATGTATAGAGATAGCCTGCACCGCTGCCAGAGTAGATAAGGTTGAAAGCTCCATAGCCAGTAGCAGCAATGAGTGGGATCGTGACACGGGCAGCGAGCCTGTCCCCTTCTGCACCCTTCGGAATAGTCATTCCTTTACCCCCTTCGACCAAAGCTCTCGTCGATCATGCGCTTAGCTATCGCTTCCTGTTGCTCAGGGGGCAGTCCCTCAACTGCGGCAGCGATCTTTTCTGCAAGTCCATCTGACCTTCGCATACGCCGATGCATGCCCCCCAAAACGAATGCGGCGCACACCTGCGAGATGACGAACGGCAGAATGATCCAAACGGCTATCGCTACGCCAAGAGTGGCTAACCAACCATAATTCAGGTTGCGCATCGATACGGCCAACAGCACTGCGAAAGCGAAGCTAGTGAACCAAGCGATCCTTCTCCAAAGCATCGGCATATTTTGGCCCTCCACCCCGAAGTCACTACGGATAGGCGCTCCTGAGACTTCGGGGCATCATTCCGAGCGCCCCAATCCCTTCTCAGCCAATGTCTTAATGCTCTGCAAAAGGATTTGCATCGCGTGAGCGTCTTCAAGCTCGTCTGATCCTTCAACGAGCTTTAAAATGTTGCGAAGAGCTTCTTCAGGCGTCATGGCGTCATACCGTGCTGTGATCCCTGCCGGACATTATGTTCTCATAGCCCGTAGCGGCTGCGCAATCCGCAATCACGGATGCACGCCCTACTCGACAGTCCGAAAACGCAAGACCTGCTCTAGGGTTTTTGCGGCGGCGGCGCGATCCAAGCCATACGTGTCGATTGTATTCGAGACACCGAGAAGCGCGGAACTAGCTTTCAAGGGGTCATAGCCACACCATTTAACAAGTCGCACGGCAAAACGTTCGTTCAGGGCAAAGGCCCGCATCCGCGCCGCGAGGTCGCGATATTCTTCTTGCGCCTTGCGCAGCCTATCCAAGTCGGCCTCGTCCAACTCGACAAGTGACTTGTAATCGGGGCGGTCCTGTTTTGCCGAGGCTCGGACGTTAGCGTAGAGCACACTTTTTTGGATTGCCTCGCTCCGCAAGTCATAGAATTGACGAAACGGACTACCGATGAAAGAGGTAGCTACCCATCCGACCCCTCCAAGCGCAAATACGCCAATTGTGCTCCAAACCTCAGCCATTCCAAAATCCTTGTCGCTCCAGACCGCCATTGATGATGCAAGCATAGTCGACGACTATTTAGGTTCCTCGATGCCTTTTCTAGCTTGGTGATCGTTTTTCCAAATGCTTATGTTGACGCCACCCCCGTCACGCGTGAAAGCCTGACACTCGATTTTCGCGCTCGGGATGTCCAACTCCGCCAGTTCTGTTTTGTCCTTCAATGCTGAACGGTGGCACTGGCGGGACGCAGATTCCATCTTTTTTAGATCGACGCCCGTTACGGCCTTGCCAGCCCTCGCAAGTAGCACAAACCACGCATTCGAAGGAAAGCCGCTCGCATCCCACGTAAGCGAAATTCCGGTAAGCCGATGACTCGTGCAGCTCAGCACCATATTAGGTCCCTTCAGGAAGACATTATCCCCTGAAGGCGAATAGTGGTCGACGCTCGCATTGGTCGCTTCGATAAGACGCGCGATGATACCCTTGCACTCGGCAGAGTCAGCAGCCCGTTCGCTTTGGGCTGCGTTGGCAGGCGCGGCAATCATTGCGATTGCGAGCACAAAAATAAGTGACGATTTCAATCTGTACCCCTATTCGCATGTTTCACGGATGCGAGTTCGCATCGTCCGAACAGTCGCCCGGCCTTCCGCGTTGCCTGATGCACGCGCGAAATAGCCACGGCTCAACGTAGCTGCCTGCCCATATCCCTCGCCCAGCATGCTCAGCGTCACGCTGAGCATTATCGTACTTCCCCTTTGAGTACGTAGGCCAATCCAACGCGAGCCCGTTGCGAACCAGCCACTCCGCAAGGTCAACGCCATCAATCGAACATACCGCAACGGTGCGTCTATATTGGTCCAGGTTCACGGGCGAGCAGTCGACCGGCCGTCGCGCAATGAAGGCGTCAAGTTCGTTCGCTGCCTTCGCGCCGCATCTATACGACAGGCTGTCCTCGCCCCGGCAAAGCTGGCTGCTCTCCGGCGCGTCAATGCCCCAAAGCCGAATGCGCGTCCCGTGAATTTCGAGCGTGTCGCCGTCAATGACGCTGGCCTGCCCGCTCAGATTGTCCGCAGACGCTGGCAACGCGCCAACGCATACCGCCGCGAAGATCAATTGGGCAAGCGTGAAACTTCGGAGCCTCATGCAGAGCGTCCCAACCTCTTCTGAGCCAACGTTCTAACGTTCAGCAAGAGAATTTTGCAGCGCGTAAGGAAATAAGGGAGTAGACACGTTCGAAGTGTGAGAGGCGGCTCGATGAAAACCTTAGTTCACATCTTTGCATTCGGAATAGCCTGCGCTTTCGCCTACCAATCCTACGATTCTCTTCGCTCTGCGTTTACGGGTACGCAACCCAGTGCATCGGCTCCAAGTAAAGACCCGCAAGCTATCAAGACCCGAACCGCTGGCTTCGTGTGGGGAATTATGAGCATAGCACTTTCATTGAGCGCCTTCTGGTATTCCATTTTTCGGTAGGGCCCTTGTTCAAAGGACCCCACTACCGGCGTTTTTGGGTGGTGGGTCAGTTTGAATGTGGCGGATGATTTTATCGCCCAGACATCCGGTCGGCGATTTGCTGGAGAATTTGAGCAATCACTGACAGGGTTATGGCGGAACCCTGCTCGGGCGTAACTTCGATCACTTGATCTACGTAGTCTGGATTGTAGGTGGACTCGTCATCGCGGCGGACTTCAAGAGTCCCAAGATTTGGATCAAAATACAGCTTAGCCATGGACACCATAGTTGCTCTTTATCTCATCGCGGAGCAAGGTACGTTCGCAAAGCTCCGCGCCTAATCCACAATCGGACGCGGACCAACTGGACGCGGCGTGCGGCGGTGACGCACGCGAGGCCGTGAAGGCGTTGTTGGTTGCGAATGAATTTCTTAGAAAGAGAGATGGAGAAGCAAGTTTCGCGCGGCTACATGCGCGGTGTTCGGCACGGAAGATTTAAAACATACACCGGCTAGATTGCAACTTTTGATAGCACGCTTTCGTGCTAAGTTGCACGAATCATTCATGGGATTGCCGTATGACAATTGAGAATGTTTCGGAAAATCAGTTTCGTGAAATAATCCGGCGTCATTTTACGCCGGGTCGCGCAATTTCGAGCAGCGAATATCTTCGAGGTCGGGAAGCAAAGTTGAGGCAGATTGATCGAGCATTCAACTCAGAGGGCAAGCACATTTTCGTTCACGGTGATCGGGGAGTCGGCAAGACCTCTCTCGCCCGCACCGCCGCTTTCATCCACAGTTCTTCTGAACGAGCACCGGCGACGATTGAGTGCGAAAAGCATGTTACAGCATACCAACTACTCAGGGACATTGCTGTGAAGTGCGTCCCCGCTGCCGATTTCGCCAATCAGACAAACACGAAAAAGACTGTGAAGGCTGGCTTCCCACTGCTAAGTGGGGAAGTGGTCGAAGAAGTTCGACGCGGTCACATCCCTGAGCTTAAAAGTATAAATGATGCGCTATCTGTTATCGGCTATCTGGCCAGCATCAATGCAAAAAAGCCAGTAATCGTTATCGACGAATTCGATGTCATCGCAGATGACGTGACACGGCACACCTTTGCTTCATTTATCAAGCACGTATCCGATCAGGAAGTCGGCATCCGCTTTATCGTCTGCGGCATTGGCGATTCTCTCGATGAAATGATTGGCGCGCATCAATCGACCGGACGCTACCTAATGCCAATACCGTTAGAGCGACTTCCCCATGACGCCCGTTGGGAGATAATTTCGTCGGCAGCTTCGGAAATGGGTGTTGTTATTGACGACAACTCGCTCATACGCACCGGGCAAGTCAGCGACGGATTTCCGTACTACGTGCATTTGATAGGTGAAAAGCTGTTTTGGGCGCTTAGCGATGACGATGAGCCAGTGAAACAATCGTCGCCTGACCATTTTGAGGTGGCTCTGCGAGAAGCTTCAACGGAAGCCGAGCCATCGTTAAAAAACGCTTATGAACGAGCAACGCAAAAATACACAAACGATTATCAACAGGTTCTTTGGGCCGTTGCCGACGACTCTTCGATGCGGCGGCAGGTGAAAGACATTTACGACTCTTATAAACGCCTGATGGACCGTCACTACCGAGATAAAGAGGTTATGGACTTAACAAAATTCTATAACCGCATGAACGCTCTTAAAACCGAGCGTCATGGTTCAATTATTCGCACGACGGGAGCCGGTTGGTTTGAATTTAGAGAAAATCGCCTGCGCGGGTATGTGAGACTCGTCGCTCAAAGGCATGGCGTAGACCTCGAACCCGAGCACCATCTTGGGGCGCGTCTACACACGCCGTTTCTAGATTATAGAGCGAACAAAGAGGGGCGATGATCGATCAATTGTTTCGCCCAGAATAACCGCACGTTCAATCTGCTCGGGGCAATCCCGCAGCCATTCAAATACGCCTTTAAGACTGTAAGGCTCTTCGACTTCAGGATCACCCGGCAACTCGCCTGCCCGCATCAACGCGAAAGAACCGCACGCCTTTCGGAGCATGCGGGTCCCGCAGTTCGTATTCCTCGAATGGGTCGGAGTCTTGGATCGCTCCCGACGCTCATCGAGGTTTTCGCCGAAATTCATTTTTCTGCCTTTCTAGTCGCAGTTGGAGTGCAACCCGAACGGCCTTTCGCCGCTCTAACTCGTCGGGATCAACCATCCCTTGTCGTGAGACCGGCGGTGAGACAACAACTCGGCATTTTTTAATCATCTTCCGAATTTGATTGAGCGTAGTAAAGTATTGCCTTCCAATTTTGCTGATTTCGAGATTGCCTCGCTTGTGCTCGGCCTTGAGTGTTGCGACGCTGATCGTACCAGAGAAATAGCGCTCGCATGCATCCTTGAGCGGGATCGGTGTGTCAGGGCCTGTTAAACCGATACGGCCTAAGCGAGCTTTATCGTCGTTCGGCAAAATGGTGATCGACATTGTAACGCTCCTTGAAGTGCTAAGCTAATATCTCGGGTAGCTTGGCACAAAATGTTCGTAAGGTGGACTGAGGTGACAGAACTTCATGAACTTACAAACCTGACAACACTTCGGCTTCCCCGTACTGCGCCATTAGTTCGCGCGCTCGCGTTCTTCCAAGGCACCGCTCAAGAAATAGCGCGCCACAATATTTGACGAGCGTCTTGACCGCAACTCGGGGAATGAACGGCTTACGCGATGCGGCCCAAGCCAGCCCGCCGAGCGGACCACGCTGTGCCATCGTTCGTCAAAATTGGGAGGGCACGATGCCAACAGATGCGAAGGCCCGCGGCCATCAGACGCAATGGGCGGCGCAGTTCGCCGTCGCAAGCGAATTGTGCAAACGCGGCTATGAAGTCGCCTTCACGTCGGGACACACGACGCCGGTCGCCGATTTGATGGTTGTAAGCCCGAGCGCCAAGACGATGTTTTTGATCGATGTGAAGGGGCTTTATCGGCCGAACCCGTGGCTGATCAAGCGTAAGCCCCTTCGCGACAACCTATTTTACGTTTTGACGTTCGTTCCGGTTGGCAAACCCAACGAATATTTCGTCCTTGATCAGGGGCAGGTTCACGCGCTGATCGAAAGCGAACTCGGGCGCTTGAAGCGTGCCACCGATTATCCGGTGACAGGGTTCAATTATAAATTGGCTGAGCCGTATCGGGACGCATGGGAGCGGCTTCCAGCATAAAAGTTCGGTGTCGTAGGAAGAGCTTGGACGTGTCGATTTGTACGCTGATCATCGACATGGCTAACCCAAATCGGCTCGGCGAAACGCCCGAGCTATTTCAAACTCTGATTGGGCTTGCTGTGCTGACCTGTTTTGCAAAGCGGCTTCAGCGGTCCGGGCGAGCTTCACGGCTGGCTAGTCCAGGCTCGGCAACCCAAGGTCGCGCGTAGCGTTACGGAGCATGCCCTCCGCCCATGCGGGGGATGCTCATTACGTCGATCATTGTTAGTTCGTGTTCGTGTACTTGCCGCTGCGCGAAAACGTTCTAACACCCCGGCTTCATCATAGGAGCGATTGACTTGAAGAAAGCTAAAGTAGTTAAGAAGGCCGGCAAGCGCCGGGAATGGACGAAATCCGATCTAAAAGAACTCAAAGATCATTCAAAGGCGCGGACGCCTGTGGTCAAGATAGCAAAGCTTACTAAGCGCTCGGTCGGAGCCCTTCGACAGAAGGCATTGTATCTCGGGATAGGCTTAGGCCATCGCCGATAACGACTGATATGATGCACCACGCGGCGTGCCGAGAATGAACGAGCCGCCCGGCACGCGTCGGAGGACGGCCCGCCAAAACGCGTTCCTACCGATAGATAGAAGAGTCGATGCTACGTATGCATCGTGTCGCATTCTAGCCTGCCCCCGGTGGGGCCTCTTTGCTCGCTCGGCAGATCGGCCGCCAAGAATGACTACTCACTCAATCAGCTCGGGCAGTCGAACACCCCACGGATAAAATCATCCTACCGCTCTGACGTAATTGCGCCAATCGCCCTTCCCGTTTCCCTCAGAGAACATCCTCATTTCGATTTCCTCTACTGGCCGATTGAGACAAGTCGCCAGCTCACGAACTGTCGCGCAGAAATTCTTATAAACGGCTGTGCCATTGTCCGGGGATACTCGAAAACTCTTTCCCTTGTTATACGGTAACAGCTTTACGAGTTGTGTTCCGGTAAGCAGGTTGATCGAACGCGCAGTCCACTGATCCATAATGATCCCGCGTTCGCCGTCACGCGGCAAATAAAACAGCAGCTTAGTGTAGTAAGCCGGTAAGCAGCCCGGCATCTTTCCGGCTCTGGAAAGACGAAAGAATCTCTCGTAGCCCTGATGGTGGTCGAATTCATCGGACCTGAGACTATCAGCGACCTCAACCCATTCCGTGTTCTTCAATATTTGCTTGCCGTTGCTGGGCTGCATTCCACCCCACGCAAAAACGAACACACATAGATCGAGCGTGCTAATTGAGCGGTCGCGGCTCAAACGAAATAGATCAGTTCGCGAAAATGGTTTGTTGATAAGGACGCCCTGGCTGCTCGATGCCAGCGTGTGTTTTACTGATTTGATCCAGATGGCCGCCGTTCTACCCCTCCAGTCGCCGACGGCGCTCCCCTCAAATTGCTTATAATGTTGTTCATTGAAATCCATCTAGAGTCCTTCCGTCCCGGTAACGACCACATGCTGAATTTGTACGGGACACTCCCGCAACCAGTCAAACACCTCGTCAAGACTGTAAGGCTCTTCGACTTCAGGATCGCCCGGCTTCTCGCCTGCCCTCATCAATACGAAAGACCCGCATGCCCTAAACGGAGCATACCGCTCCCCTATCTCCGGCGCAGCGCGACTGATCGGCGAAGGGCTCGACGACAGCAAGGATGAAGCGCGCGATACGAACGATCAGGCGGTTTTTGCCAGCAAGTTCGAAGGCGTGACTACCCTCGCCCGGCATTCGCTGAGCCAAGCCGTTCGCCGAATCGTTGCGGAAAACGAGTTAGCGCCCTTCACACCCCACGATCTGCGAAGGACCGCGGCAACTATCGTGCAGCCAGCCCGTCTGCCGATTGATTTCGTCAAGGCACTCTTGAACCATAACGACAAGGGCGTGACCGGCGTCTATGCCCGTTGGCACATGTTCGATGAGAAGCGCGAAGCCGTCGTCGCAATTGAGAGCGCAGTGACGCCATTGTTGCGACCTGACGACCGACTATGCTACGCGTCGAAATGATGTGGCGGAGATTCGGATGGTTCGGCGGGCGTGGTTGGCAGTTTTCGCATTTTCAGGCGGTGCTGCCGTATGCGCAGCGATTATAGTGGCTGGCAATCGGCCAAAGCCAGAAACTACCGCCCCGCTAATAGGACTAGGCGGCCTTCCATTATGCAAAGGCACGGACGACCGTTTGCCGGTGCCTTTCTGGACAGCCGATATTGACGCTAAGGGAAATTTATCCGCAGAGCCACCGCAAAAGGACGGGCAAGTCGTCTATTTCGACTTTACAGCTTCAAATTCTCAGGCGGAATGTGCCTCCGCCAGCGATGACAAGCTTTACTCGTTTCCCAAACCAACCAACCCAGCAGACAATTTGGGCGGAGGATTAGCGGTCAACTTGCGCGGCAACGTTCAATTCCATAACGGTTACTGCACGTTCAAAGGATTTTACATGAATAATGACGTGCAAGGCATGCATCAGGGTTGGGTAGAGACCTATTTTGCACCCTTGGACCGGTATGATCTCATTAAGTCAAACAGATTTTGCACTCAAAACGTTACGGGTTAACCCTTGCGCAGGCGCATCCCCAAAGAGCGCGCGAAGCCGTCATGGCTATTGAGGCGGCGGTGTTGCCGTTGATGCCCACGCCAAACGCGGTTGCGGCCTGATGACTGCTAGGGCAAATTCCAGCGAAGCGCGAGCTTTTGGAAAGCATCTTCGCCCGCTCGTTTGGCTAGTGTCTCGGTCGAATAGTTGATGAGGTCACCTTCTTCCCGATCATTTCCCCGCTCGATGTAGATTATTCTATAGCCCCAACCGTGCTTCTTTTTATAGGTTTCGATTTTTGCTCTTCGCGATGCCATTCGGATTTCCTTCTGCCACGGGTAACGTCTGATCCGCGCACGACGCTGCGCATCAACGCTTGATCGTCTTAGGGGCTGAAGGTCATCCGAGGGTATAAACGGGGACCGCTTCTCAAAAGATTTTATCGGCCGACCGACTTATCACACAAGAATTTCTGAAGGTCCGCAGCCGTTGTCTCGGGCGCAACGTATTTCCATTCAGTAGCACTGTCCTTTGAACTTCTTATTTTTCCCTCAGGGTCAAAGACCGCAATGTTCAACTCTCGCAACCGCGTATTCGAGCAATCAAGTTCGTAAAATATACGAATGGCTGGTTTAATACCGCTGACATCCGCGATTTTCTCTTCAATTGCAATTCCTATAGATTGTGCAACTCCCTTTTCCGCGTCTTGACGAGATTCGTCACCCTTGGGAAGCGAGTAAGGCGGAATATATCCGTCACGAATTTTTTTAAGGGCGTCGGCCTTAATCTTCCCTCCAAAATCTTTTTCTACATCGACACTCTCTATATCTTTCATGCGAAGGCATTTTACCCAGACCTTTATGTGCCTATCCGGTGCTTCGACAGAACCGTTAAGATCGAAGAAGCACGAAGTTTCGTCTCCGAGGCTACCGAAGTATTTCCAATCCGCGTCTGATGCCATCGCTACCGTGCAGTTGGTCGAAGCCGTCATCATCAGCGAAATAACAGCTAAATATTTCAAGGTCATTCCAAACTCCAAGAGATCGCCTCACCTACTCACTAAAGCGCGCTGCGTCAATCGACGCAACTGGCAATTGTGCTCCCTTCACGCCTGCAAGCCCGATAGGCCCAAGGCTCCACGAAGCTACCCTGCCAAATGCCCCGCCCTTCCCGCTTGGCTTCGGCTTGCGCGTCTGCGTATGCGCCCCTGCTGTACTTGGGCCAGTCGAGCGCGTGCCCGTTTCTGACGAGCCAATCGGCAATGTCAGTGCCTGCTACCGTACAGACGGCCACGGTGCGATTATAGCTGCGCTCATCGAGATCGACACAACTAACGGGGCCGCGCGCGATCATGGCGTCGAGATCGTTCGCGGCCTTCTGTCCGCAGCGATATTGCGTGCTGTCTTCGTTGCGGCAGAGTTGGTCGGACTCGGGAGCATCAATCCCCCATAGGCGAACGCGCGTGCCGTGGATTTCGAGTGTGTCACCATCAATGATGCTGGCCTGCCCGCTCAGATTGTCCGCGAACGCTGTTGAAGCGCAGAGACATGCCGCCAGGACAAGCAACGGCGCGAGTGTGAAATTTCGGAGCGTCAATTCGAGCGCCCCAATCCCGTCTCAGCCAATGTCTTGATGCTCTGCAAGAGGATTTGCATCGCGTGAGCGTCTTCAAGCTCGTCTGATCCCTCAACGAGCTTTAAGATATTGAGAAGAGCTTCTTCAGGCGTCATGGTGTTACACCGTGCTGTGATCCCTGCCCTACCCGACATTACGTTCTCATAGCCCATAGCGGCTGCGCAAGGCCCTGTCGTTTGGTACAGTCGACGGCCGCCCCATCCACTCGAAAGGTCCACAGCCCATGCGTGTGTCATCAATCCATTGCAGCAATTGCGGCCAGGAACTCCACGACGAAACAGAAACTCCCTGCCCGAAGTGCGGTGATAAGCGGCGCACTTTCAGCGCCGAAGGTCACTTACAAGTAACGTCGTCTGTCACATTGCAAACGAGTTTGCGCAGGTTTGAAGAGGAGCTAAGAAAGAACTGGCCTTTGATCGGAGTACTGGCCGTTGGTGATGCACTATCGACGATTCCCGCATATTTTCTAAGCGGGTGGGCAAGCGTGGCTGTGACGCTAGCGTTTATAGTAGTGTCAACGTTGGTGGGCTATTACGCGGTCACGCGAGTAGTGACAATAACGATAATCGAATGACAACGTGAATCCGCAACATCAATCGAACACACCGCAACCGTGCGCCCGTATTGGTCCAGGCTGACAGCCACACATTCAACCGGCCTTCGCGTAGCCGCACGTCTCCCGTGCTGCGCAGTGAGTATGAGCCTCTGAGACATGATCGGGCATTGCCTTTACGCCTTTTGAGGGACGGATATTACATTTTGGTGCGAAGAAACTCAGCCGCCTTCGTAACCACGCTAAGCAAATTCGAACCGTCTTCTTCCCAAATTTCAACACCTCCCTGCAAATCTCCTAGCCGCGACAACCCGCATTGCATTACGCCGGTGAGGGCTGGCGGACGCTCAAATACGGACGCGACGTGCAATGATCGGTTTTGCTTTAGAGATGATTTCGAGTCGCCATCAGATTTCACATGCTTGAAGGCATGGGCCACCCGATCCACTGTAGCAAAATCCGCGTTTTCTTTTCTGAATCGATGCCTAAGGTTTTGCGGCTTAATTGGGTGCGTGATGTAATCGATGCAGTGGAAAGTCACGATACACGCTAAAAAGGCATGTCGCCGCGACGCCGGGTGATTGCGGAAATCACCAATCGTTGGATCAACGATTTCTCGTATATAAGATTCAGCGTCAGCGCTCATGTCTGAGGTCTCTTCAAAGCTGCGGTGGCCTATCGTTTTTTAGCGTTTTTCCGCCGCTTGACTCCATCAGAACATAATGAGAACATCCCGAGCCACCTGTCAACACGGAATTGCTTTATGCCGCAAGGCCCCGCGCCTAATCCACAATCGGACGCGGAACAACTTGACGCGGCGGCCGATCAGGCAATAGCGGCTTGCGGCGGTGACGCACGCGAAGCTGTGAAGGCGTTGTTGATTGCGAATGAATTTTTAGAAGCGCAAATCTCGCAAGGCTACGTGCGCGGCGTGAAGCACGACCGGTTCAATACCTATTCGGGATAAAACAGCGGAAATCACCGCAGTGGGAGATGACGAAGGCGAATGACTGAGGACGATCTCGACCCGATAACGCTTCGTAACTTTCTTCGACCGCTCAACGTGGGCGCACCCGATGCTTTGCCTCTCGTTCATACGACGGATAGCGCGCGCATATTTAGCATTCTAAAGCAGCGACGCTTGACGGCCGCTCCGTGTAACGTTTTCGCCGGTGAAAATCTTACGTACTTTTTCGTCGGCCGCCCCTCGTACAAGCTAAAGAATGACGGGCCGCAGCCGTACTACTGGCAGCTTCCATTGGTGTTCGTCACAAAATTCGATACCGGCTTAAAGTTCAAACGGATTTTGCCGTTCGATAGCGGAGCATTCCGAAATGCACGATTGCCAAGCCACATTTTGAACTTCGCGCTTGAGGACTTCGATTTAAGCGAGGACCCGTTGCTCGTTAGAAAGCTAATAGCGACATTCTACGGATCGAACGAAAACTACTTTATGCGGAAGGCTTACCGACCTGAAGACTTGGAGACGAAACACCTCTTAAATCCTATGCATATGGAAATTCTCTCGCTTGCGCATTTGTACAGCGATCCGATGACGCCGAATTCGGATGATCGTGGCTCAAATATTGAAATGCAGTTGGACGGCGATTTCCAGATTGCAGATGGCAATCTGCTAGGCGTGGTGTTGCCGAGAGAATTCCGGCGTGCTCCCGCCCTGATCGAAGCTCTCCACAGCCTTGGCTGTAGAGTTGAATACTATGAGATGTATCCCCTCCAGCCTTCTCAATATTACTACGCGATTTACAATTGTGTTGAGAGCATACTGAGGAAGTCCCGGTGCCTCTGAACGAGATCAGGCATTCGGTCTGCCGATTGATGGGTGCGCTGAGGCTTACTGAGGCGAAAGACGGGATCGGGATTCCACTATATAATCATCCCGGCTCCAATCAGATTTTCGTTGGCGAGACTGATTTCGATCTCCGCATAACAAGGTTCGTCCCGTATCCAGACGGCGAAGCCTTCCGAATTGATTACGGTGTACTAGACGCGGTCCCCGATAAGCGATTTGAAATAGGCGATCATTCGCTGATCCCTTTTTGGCTGAATGACCGGGTTGGCGCGCTACCGGGCGGCTTAAGCGTTTCAGAATTTGACGAGATTTTTGGAAAGAATCCAGGAGGGATAGGCGAGGAACTCCGAACCATCATTGCTCATTCCAGAACCGGCTACTTTCAGCGGCTACGTTCTGAGGATCAGCTCAGTTTCGTACAACAGGAATATCCCGATATTTGGGACGAAGAGCCGGTCCACTCTCGATATTGGGTTTCCAGATTTCGTTCAGCGATCCTAACCTCTTCAAAGCTTGAAGGCGATGCTGCCATAGAACTGCGCCAGCTCCTAAAGGAGCGAGCCGAAGAATGGATTTATAAATTTCAATACAATGGCAACTTCCGGCTTCTGCTTGAGTTGCTGCGCGTAGCCAGTGACGGCCTTCTAGAACAGCAGGAGTTACAGTTATCGCTCTTTGAAAGCCTCATTGATCGCATTGAGCGGGGAGACATCAATGCGCTAAAGCGAATAGAAGTGAAAAATGCCGTAATGCGATTCTTCCCGCGAGGGCTCTTCCACTTTCATGTATGGGAAAACGAGGCGATTCAAAAAAAATATCACTATCGAAGAAACCGCCTACTGAGGAGGCCCGTGTTTGAACCACGCATCCGTATCGACTTCCATCGCATGCTGCAAAAATACTTGTACGATGACGTTTGGCACCATCTGGATACCTTGCTTACGTTAACCAGCACGATCTACGGCAGCTCGGATTTACCAACTCCCATCATGCATTCACTGCACACTCTTTATTCCGAAAAAGTCACCAACGTTAGGTATGAGCTGGCGAAGGCGTTCAACGAAGAGTTCCGTGACATTGGCAGCGCGGAGATGTGGCCAGGAAAGGCAAAGACGCTTCTTTCCGAAGTCGATTCGCTCAATCGGATGCTGCGGATTTTGGAAGGGCCGACTCGTTTAACCGGAATCATACCGTCAAAATTAAAAGCCTTCGACGACGATTTGATTGAAGAGTTACGTCGATACGTTGTCGAGTAGTCAGCCGATCACCGCCCGTTTGATCTGTCGCGGACAATCCTGAAGCCATTCGAACACGCCTGCGAGACTTAGCGACGTCTCGACTTCAGGATCGCCCGGCCGCTCGCCCGCAACCATCAACGCAAAAGAACCGCACGCCTTTCGGAGCATGCGGTCCCGCATCCGCTTCTTGCAAAATGAGGTGTGATGACGGCCTTGCGGGTCGGACAGCAGCTTACACGATTGCCGGGCCCGCCGGGCGAGGTGGATTTCGGGCCGCCTACGCGCCAGCGCTCGACGCCGAAACAAAGCCGCGGGCCACGCTGCAAACTAATTTTTACAAGACGAGTAAAACGCAATATGTAGAGAACAACCGGGATCGCCCCCGATGGAGGTTTTCGATGATTGAATTGGTGAGCAGTACGCCTGTGCCGCGCAAGCCCTACGATGACGCGTTGGCTGAAAGTTTCGCTGCACTAGCGTCGCACATTCTCGAAATGTTGGCAGGTGGCAACCCCGATGGAATACTCGGCAAGGTCAATGCCTTGCAGGCCGCGATTGTCGACCAGCATCTCGACGTTCAAGACCCCAAGGGCAGTCTGTTCCAGCACGTCGATATTACCCCGCAAGGCACTGACGTCGATTACGTCAACGCCATCCTGCGCGGCGCGTTGAAACAAATGGCAGCTCTGGTTGCAGAGGGGCCGGGGCACCGAGCGTTACTGCAACGCCCGCGATGAACTCGCCGCCGCCGTTGTCGGCTTCAATGAGCATCTGGCAGAGCTTGATGAAGATAAGGCCAAGGCGAAAGGTGCGAAAACCATTGCCGATGTGCGCATGGAAATGACGCTCACCGCGCGCGCCTACCGGAGGGCCGGTTGGCTAGTGGAACGCAAGCGTGATTGCAGCTACCGCCACCGACGAACCAAAGATGATCCATGGTCGCACTGGATCAAGCCCTACAAGCCGAAACAAAAATGATGACAGCCCCCAGCCACTCAAACACCACTTCAAGACTGTGAGCCCTCTCCGTTCACGCGCCATTTCTGAACCTTTGCAACCCGCCGTGCCATCCCTAGCCAAGATGAACTTGCGGCAGTCCCAGAAGGCACTCCACCTTGAGTAGGCTAACTTTCTGTTTTCAAAGGCGCGAATCCAACATAGACGTCTGGCTGCGACGGATGCGTCATGATCGATTGGAACACGAACGAATCTGGGATCTCGATTATCGCTGCTAGCTCTTGAAAGTCGTCTTCCGAGATTTCCTCTCGCTCTCGGTCGGTCTTCTTGCTCATTGCAGCCTTCACTGCACTATCAAACCTTTCGCTCCGATATTCGAAGGCGATTCCATCTACAGCAGCAAACAAGAGATGCTCGCAATTTCCGACGATCCACTCGTTTTCGTCCCCTTCACCGGATGATCCCATCGTGATCTTGACCCCGCATAGCGGGCAATGGATGGGATTTTCGCCACCGTCATGAATGTCAACACACTGCATCTTCGCATTTTTCATTCTTTTATCCCAAGACACGTATTGCTCTGAGGGCAGCTGAATAGCCCGCCCGCACAATAATAGCTTATCAATTCTTGATTAGCCCACAGCTTCGCCGGTTCCGCTGGCTTTGTCTCTCAGAGCTTCATAGAGCTGCCCTGGGCCAAGTAACACGTCCTTCAGCCCTTCACGGACTTTCTCAGAATCGATGGCCTGCTTGCTCATGGTGGTGTGAGCCGCTAGCGCGTCCATGACGGCGTTCATGATCTCCTTGGAGAGCGTGGGCGAATTAGCGAATTGCGCCTTCGTGTTGTTACTCGCCTGAAGAACCAGCTCCTCCGATTCAAGGAGCTTGCCTCTGATAACGTTGTTCACGTACACGAGCTGATCGTCATCGGTCAGATCACCCTCGAACAGATCGTTCACCTTTGCGATGATCTCTTCGAGCCGCGCCTTCTCCTTCTCATGCAGTGAGCCTGAACCAGCCTCTGACAGCGGCGGCAGCTTGGGCGCTTCACCACCTCCGAGCGGCAACTGCCGCTTGCCCTGATCCTTCAGGCTGTGATGGGTGAGCTTCACCTTCGATAGGTCGATCCCTTCGCGCTCCCGGCCAAACTCCAGCAGCGGGATCAGCCGCCGATAGAACATGAACCGCTTCTCTATGGCGGTGTTGCCGTAGTCAAATATCTGCGACAGGAAGCTGTACATACGCTGGAACGCGCCCATGTCAGCCTTAAACAGGATCAGCGCATTGATCTCGCCGTTTGCCTCCTCGGCACCCTTGTCATCCTTCTTCGCCCGCGACGTCCGTAACCTCTCCTGCGCCTGTTTGAACCGCTTCAGCAGGCGATCCGCGACCGGCTCAAGTGCGGCAATCAGGTCACCCTGCTTGGCCTTGGGGTTCATCTCTACGGCCACGACACGGTCCACTTCAAACTCATCGTAGTGACCCGACGCATCGAGCTTGGCTCGCAGGTCGTAGACAAGGTTCGGGTCGGTGACGCCCTCCAGCTCCGCCGTGTCGTAGTAGGTCTTGAACGCGGCCAGCACTTCCTCGGAGCTGTTGACGAAGTCCAGCACGTAGGTCGTGTCCTTGCCGGGATGCGACCTGTTCAGCCGCGATAGGGTCTGGACGGCCTGAATGCCAGCAAGACGGCGGTCCACATACATGCCGCAGAGCAACGGCTGGTCGAACCCTGTCTGAAACTTGTTCGCCACCAGCAGGATCTGAAACTCTTCGCCTTTGAAGGCATCACGGATGTCCCGCCCGTTCAGGCCAGGGTTGAGCGTCTTGCCGGTCTCCGTGAAAGCATCGGGCCCGGACTGGCTATCATTGACCTCACCCGAAAAGGCCACAAGCGTCCTGATCTTGTAGCCGCGTGACTTAATGTATTTCTCGATGGCGAGCTGCCAGCGCACCGCCTCGACGCGACTGCCAAGCACCACCATGGCCTTGGCGTGTCCCACTAGCAAAGGCGCGACGTTCTCACGGAAGTGTTCGACGACAATCTGGACCTTTTGGCTGATGTTGTAAGGATGCAGTCGCACCCAGCGCATAATGCCCTTCAACGCCGCATCACGCTCGACCTCCTTGTCGTCCCACTCCTTGCCGTTGTTGGCGAGGCGGAAGGCAAGCCTATAGGGCGTGTAGTTCTTCAGCACATCGAGGATGAAACCCTCTTCGATGGCTTGCCGCATGGAATAAACGTGAAACGGTGCAGGCAGATTGTCAGGACCAGCCGCTTGGTCCGGTTTGGGCCGACGCCCGAACAACTCCAAGGTCTTCGCCTTCGGCGTGGCCGTGAAGGCCACATAGGTGATGCAATTGTCGCTGGCACGAGCCGACATCTGAGCGACCAGAACATCCTCCGCGCTGACTTCGCCGCCTTCCTCCAGCTCGGCGAGTTCCTCCGGTGACAAGACCTGCTTAAGACTCGAAGCTGCCGCACCGGTTTGAGAAGAGTGGGCCTCGTCCGCAATGACCGCGAACCGTTTGCCTTCCGTCGCCGCTAGGCCACGAACCTCCTCAAGCGCAAACGGGAACGTTTGAATTGTACAGACGATGATCTTTTTGCCTGCCTTCAGTGCGACCGCCAACTGACCACTCTTGCTACCGGATACAGACTTGATGGTCTCGACTACCCCGGTCGTGCGCTGAAAGTCGAACAACGCCTCCTGAAGCTGAGTGTCGATCACGGTACGGTCAGAAATGACAATGACGGTGGAGAACAGCTTCTCGTTCTTGGCGTCGTGGAGATCGGCGAGAAAATGGGCGGACCATGCAATCGAGTTGGTCTTTCCCGAACCCGCCGAGTGCTGGATCAGGAACTTGCCACCCGCACCCTCCTCCAGAACCTTGGCTTGCAGCTTCCGGGTGGCGTCGAGCTGGTGATAGCGCGGAAACGTGACGGCGGTGATTTTCTTTTTATCGTCGCGTCGTGTCACCAGATAGCGACCGATGATCTCCAGCCAGCTATCGCGCTGCCAGACCTCCTCCCATAGATAGCTGGTGCGGTGACCTGCGGGATTCGGCGGGTTGCCCTTCGCCCCGTGGTCACCCCTATTGAAGGGCAGGAAGACTGTGGCAGGACCGGCAAGCTGCGTCGTCATATGGACTTCGCTGTTGCTCACCGCGAAGTGAACCAATGCCCCACTCGGGAAGTTGAGCAACGGCTCGACGCCCTGCCCTTTCGGTCGAGGGTTGCGGTCGAAGCGATACTGGTCGATGGCATCGTCGATGCTCTGTGTGAAATCAGTCTTGAGTTCGACGGTAGCCACGGGGAGGCCGTTCAAGAATAGCACGAGGTCGATGCAGTTCTCATTCGCGGACGAATAGCGCACTTGCCGAACTACCCGCAGCCGGTTGGCGGCATATCGAAGGAGGATATCGGCATTCATCGCCAAGGCAGGCTTGAACTGGGCCAGGGCAATCGGCTGGCGCAGGCCGATCATCTCGACGCCATGCCGCAGCACATCGAGCGTACCGCGATCATCAAGCTGCTTGCGAATGCGATCCAGCAGCATCGTTTCGGCGGAAGCGCCGTGGTTCTTGGTCAGCGTATCCCATGCCTTGTGCTGCGTCGCCCGCACCCACGCAGCGAGATCGGGTTGGAAGAGAGCGCGAGGGCGGTCGTAGAGAGCCGCGTCGGCATCCGCGTAGAGCCAGCTGTTCGCGGCGAGATAGACGCAAATCTCTTCCTCGAAGCTGATCTCCTTGTGTAAACTCATGCGGCAACCACGTCGGGAATTGGCGCATCAACTTGGATCACCCCCCGCACATCGATCTTACCAGTAACCGCGGCTGCGATGAGGGCGGCACGACGCTCTTGGAGAAGCGAAATTCCCCTCTGCGCTTCGGAAATAAGGGCATCGAATTGCGCAAGTCTTTCCGCGAGCCTAGCGACGATTTCCTTCTGCTCTTCCAGTGGAGGAACGGGAACCATTAGGCTTTTCACATTGCCGCAATTCAAGTGAGGATGGAGCGCACCCGTTTGTATGGAGAGCAGACTGTGAAAACCATAGTCCGAGTTCAGTACCCAGGAAAGCCATTCGCCGAAAATGACATTTTTTAGAGGTGCAACGATGATGAGTGCGTGACAGTTACATCCTGCAAACTCATCGGAGACCACAGCTACCTGACCGATGTCGCCGGTCTGTACAATCAAAACGTCACCCACATCTAGGATCGACTTCGAGTGTTCTAAGCTCCATTCCTGACGAACGAAGTAGGGATTATCAAACCGGATGCTGTTGCCTTTGATGTGAAGCGACTGAAGGTAGCGCACACCTTCATCAACCAGAATGTCCCGTGTTGGGCCGACATACCCGTTGGTAATTTTGCTGGATATCGATGAAATGCTTCTGCAATCCCAATGCTCGGGTAGCCGGCCGAGCCACGCAACGCCGGAATCCTTCATCGGCGCGTCCCGGTCGAGGCCCTTGGTTACGGAGTCGGAGATGACTGCTTGCCTCTTCTCCCCCAACAGCTCGATCAACTGCTGCTGCTCCTGCACAAGCTGGTCGATCTTGGCAGTCTCTCCGTCTAGGAAGGCCGCGATGGCCAATTGTTCTTCAAGGGGCGGAACAACGAGCGGCATCTCCTTTGTTTTTTCCTGATTCATAATTCCGATAGTTGAAGCATTTGACATAAACTTCATGGTCTCGGCGGTAGCGGAAAGCGCGTACGTCAAGTAGTAACCATCGACTGAAGCGTTGGGAACGACAGCATTGATTTGCTGATTCGCCGACGAAGTTTCAGCGATGAATCCAACCTTTCCCAAGGTAGCACCAATGCTCACGATTAGGACGCTTCCTGAGGGGAATAGCCGCACCTCGTTACTCAAAACACTCTCTGATGATAGCTTTTTGAATGACCTGGTTAGGCGCAAAGAATCGCGAAAATCGCCCGGAGAGTACCAAGCGACCCCGTCCTCAATTTGCTCGTTTGCAGGTGCGGTCGTTGGAGTCGTCCCTGTCTGCACCCTACTTGCAACGCGCCGTATGCTCGTGACCTGCCAATGCTTTGGTACCTCGCCAAACCACTCAACACCTGAATTTTTATAACTCTGGTATCTCGGAAAGCTCATGCCGCGAGTCCTTCGATCATGACCTTGATGCGGGATATTACCCGTGCCAAATCAGCATCGATCTCTGCGAGCGAACGCGGCGGCTCGAACACATAGAAATATCGGTTGAATGGAATCTCGTAACCGATCCTTGTTTTCTCCTCGTCGATCCACGCATTGGGCGCATGAGGCACCACTTCGCGTTTGAAGTAGGTGTCCACCTCTTCCGCGAGCGGCACGTTCTCAGTATCGCGCAGCGATGCATCCGGCTGCGGCCTACCCCTCTGTTTGCCCTTAATCCCGAGTACGATCTCGCCCCGCTCATCGTACAGCGGACGCTCGACGGTAATGGCACGATAACCGAACGCCTCGTTAGGAAAGGTAAGTGACAGCGGCGCAAGTTTCACTTTGCCGCCCGGGGGCGCTTTGGGAGCTTGATCTCCTGCTATCACCACTTGCTGCAAGACTTCCTTGTCTTCCGCATCAAGTACGGTTGCGAGTTGCGCCTCGATGAATCCGCCGAAGAGCCTCGTCACATCGGCAATCTGGTCGTCAGTCATTTCTTTGCGTTTTGAGCCGAGACTACGACGCATCTTACGCCAGAAAGTCGAGGCGTCGATGAGTTGCACCTTGCCCTTGCGGGCCTTCGGCTTGCGGTTGGAGACAATCCAGACGTAGGTTGAAATACCAGTATTGTAGAACATGTCGGTCGGCAGACCGATGATTGCCTCGACCAGATCGTTCTCCATCAAGTAACGACGGATTTCGCTCTCGCCCGAACCTGCGCCACCCGTGAACAGTGGCGAGCCGTTATGCACGATACCAAACCGACTGCCACCATCCTGCGCCGGGCGCATCTTGGAGAGGAGATGCAAGAGAAACAGCAAGGAGCCGTCTGACACGCGAGGCAGGCCGGGGCCGAAGCGGCCATTGAAGCCTTGGCTCTCGTGTTCCTTACGAACCTCATTCTCCACCTTCTTCCATTCGACGCCGAAGGGCGGATTGGAGAGCATGTAGTCGAACTTCGCGTGAGCGTGGCCGTCTTCCGACAGCGTGTTACCCGCAACAATGTTGGCGACATCCTGACCCTTGATCAGCATGTCCGCCTTGCAGATCGCATAGCTCTCGTCGTTCAGCTCCTGGCCGAACATGGTCAGCCGAGCTTGCGGGTTCAGCGCGGCGAGATGTTCACCAGCTACCGACAACATTCCCCCGGTGCCCGCTGTGGGGTCATAGATGGTGCGGACAACGCCGGGCTTGGACAGGACGTCGTCGTCCTCAACGAACAGCAGATTGACCATCAGGCGGATGACTTCGCGCGGTGTGAAATGCTCACCGGCGGTCTCGTTCGACAGTTCGGCGAACTTGCGGATCAACTCCTCGAAGGCCAGCCCCATCTCGTGGTTGTCAACGACCTCGGGATGCAGGTCGATGCCAGCGAACTTCTCGGTGACGAGATACAGCAGCCCGCTCTTCGCCAGTTTGTCGATTTGGGTCGAGAAGCTGAACCGTTCGAAGATGTCGCGAACCGCTGGCGAGAACCCCTGTACATAGGCATAGAGGTTCTGGCCGATGTGGTCCTGATCGCCCATCAGCTTGCGGAGGTCCATATCGGACGTGTTGTAGAAGCTCTGGCCCGAGGCGCGGAGCAGGAATGGGTCGGGGTTTAGGCCAGCCTTCTTTTTCGCCGCATACTCGGCCAGCACCTTCGCCTTGGTGGGTTCCAGAACGCAATCCAAGCGCCGAAGCACCGTGAAGGGCAATATGACCTTGCCGTAGTCAGACTGCTTGTAGTCGCCCCGTAGCAGATCAGCCACGGACCAGATGAAGAAAGATAGATTTTGATGATTCACAGTTCTGAATGCCCCCGAGGTCAGGCGAAGCCGAAAACGAGCCGCCCGAATCAGATAACCACAACGAATACAACCTGCTCAAGGGCAACCTTTGATCGCCTCCATCTGGGCCGGAAGGGACCCGTAACCGGGGGGTGACGGAAGCTGAGATTGAGACGGCCCGACATTGCCTCAAGGCTCAGACCGATCAGGGTCCAACATGAAGATTGCCGCCGTCCAAATCGTTGGGCTTTCGCTATCCCTGGCTGCTTGCGGGAGAGACCCCGGTCCCAAGGGTGATCCTGGGCCACAAGGTCCCGCAGGTCCACAAGGCGTCCAGGGCATACAAGGTGTCGCCGGTGTCCAAGGTCAGGCCGGTGCGCAAGGTCCCCAGGGAACCCCAGGCGATAAGGGCGACAAAGTGGTTCCGCGACGACGAACGTTCGGGCGGTCCAAGCCGATGGATCAGTCAGCTGCGAGGCGAGCGAAACGCTTGTGTCGGTGTTCTGTCCGAGCGGCGGTAAGCGGATGGAACGAAGTGCGCACAACATCCACCGTTGGCTTGTGCTTGAAGAAGCCTGGAAGCTGACAGCTCCAGGAGGTTTAACTGCGCTCGACCGCCGCGCGATCAAGAGTGAGCAAAATCGTTAAAGTGGCGCGATATTTCGGGGGCGGCGAAAGCCCCCAAGTGGTGGGAGTGGGTCTAGAAGGGACCCGCTAATTTTCTGTCGCATTTCAGGGGCTTCAATAGAGCAGAGATCGCACGGCCCAGGACATAAATAGGACAGCGTCAGTACCGCCTCATTCTATTCTTCGACGCTGGCGACGACCCGAACGAACCGCTCATTGGGCTCGCCAAACACTTCCCCGGTTGACCGGCTTGCTATGGTGGCAATTCGCTCCAGGGCAGTGGCAACGCGCTCAATCTGGGATTCGATTTTCGCCAAAGCCTTTATCGAAGGCGATAGCCGGGTCTTCAGCCTGGTCGGCATAATTACTACCTTTTTTGCAGTGGCACAAAGGCGCGCGCTGGTAAGACTAAAGGCCCAAGCGAGGCGCTCATACACTTAAAGGCATGAGGCCCGACAATGTTTCGACAATCTAAGAATATTTTTTGCTTGGCCGCTCGGACACGATCCAGCGTCGCGCGAAGCCAATATCCCATTCCAAATCGCCGCGCGTGCGCCCGGCAAGCGCCGTCTTTGCTTCAATGAAATCTAGTATAATACCGATTGCCTCATTGCCGAGGGCGACGTCGGCACGCGCTATCCAGGGTAACTAGTCGAGGCACCTGGAGCGGCCCATAATGAGCGTGTGGTCCGTTCCTTGGGCTCCCCACATAGCCGCCGTGGCGGCGCATCCGATCATAGGCCCAAATGCAATCAGCACACCGTTCCTCAATCCTAAACACCAGCCTGCTCGAACTTTTTTATTTGACCTGCTGGTCGAGCCTGTAAAAACCGCCCTCGTGCATCTCTCCCCTTAAGGGGGAGAGAATGATGCACGGTTAGTGGGAATTTGAGTGCACGGTCGTTTACACGGTTTGTGCACGGTCGCGCTAAACGATTGATAATCCTACAGAACAACCGTGCATCCGACCGTGCACAAACCGTGAAAGCTGACCGTGCACGCGACCGGTGCAGCAACCGTGCACGGTGGATCGTTGCACGGTCGTTTGCACTGTGCCGAAGCGGTAAGTCATGTCCTCTGTTGAACTAACTGCAACAGTCGCTTGAGTTCAATTGAAAGCTGATCATAACTCTGCTTCAATTCGTCCGCCCAAAGTCGCGCCTCTTCCGGCGTCGGCCGATCTGCAGCTTGCGCAATATATTTTGTAACGTTTTGGAAACCGTTCCATTCGACACGCGGAACCTGAAAGACCTGAAAGTATTTCCTGCTTACAATGTCGCTGCTCCCGTTAGCGATTTGAATTATGTTCTCACCTTGCTCGTAAAATTGAGCATCAAACGCCATTGATGCATTCACTGCTAGACGGATTTGATCAATCAATTCCTTAGCGGTGGCCCTCACAATCTGCCATCTCTGTTCGGACGGGTCCCTAATGTAGTCTCTTAGCTGCGGTATTAAATTTTCCCCTTTTTTCATCTGCGTTTCGTGGAGCGCATTTATGACGGCCTGTAACTGCGCAATCACGGCCGCGCTCGGCCGCGTTAACGCCATCTCTCGCCTATAAATTCCTTTGAATCCGACATAGACATCTGAGCTAGCGTTAGCTGGTTTGACAATGTTGATATGGTCTGCATCAATCGGGTCCAGCGCTTTCGTGCAAAGTGCTGAAGCACTTTGCATTGTAACGATGGCCAAACCGTAAGTATCGCGCTTCTCGTAGGCACAATACGATGGGATTTTCAAATCAGCAGCAAGCCACTGGCGCACCACGTCGGCCAGATAGTCCTCGGCGTTCATTGGCCGCATCTTTACCAACTGCGCGTTCTTCGAAAGCAACGTCGCAATCGACGCGACTTGACTCCCTGTCGTGGGAGTCGAAAGAAAATATATAAAGCTAGTACGCGCAGCGACCTCTCGATTCTTTAACAGATAAGCTCGCGTTACTAATCCACCCATGCTGTGCGCAACAAAGACGATCCGTTGATAGTCATCAACACCGTTGCCGGTTAATTGGAGCCGCATATTGTCTCCAAGTTCGTCAATCGTTAACGTGGCCCACAGCGACGTAGGATAGGAATAAACGAAAATATCGGCACCATTGAAGACGGGGTCTGAAGTAAGCATAAAAGGCCAATACGATTGGCCATTTAGCCAAGTTGTCTGAGCGTCTCCGAACACACCATGTACAAAGACGATCACCGTGTTCGATTTGATTTCCGATT
>Ga0207051_1009_pt1 | contig 43170 bp, 36 predicted proteins | sample Alteio_BWMinCont_61_FD_153292 | JGI IMG/M metagenome (GOLD analysis project Ga0207051, IMG submission 153292) | Enriched cells from forest soil in Barre Woods Harvard Forest LTER site, Petersham, Massachusetts, United States -... | ecosystem: Environmental > Terrestrial > Soil > Temperate forest >...
TTTTTAGCCTGTCATTTTTGGATTTAAAAATGCTTGAGATGCGCATTAAAATCAGGCATTTAAATGACGCAATCCCTAATTTTTCGGACATGATTATTTTTACCAAAGATCAAAGTGTAAAAAAAGATATCAATTGGAAGCCTTATAAGAACTATTTTGAACTTATATTACGTTATATACCGGATGACCTGATCATCAGGCAATTTCTTGGGGTCGTTGATTATTATACGGGGCAAGAGCAAGAGGCGATAACTCTCTTTAAAAGTTCCTCCGTGATGAACGGAAAATACCTCTTTTGGCCAAATTATAATTTAGGCGTTCTTTATTACAAAAAAGGGATGTGGCTGCAGGCATCCGGGTATTTGTTAAAGGCTGTCGCGTCAAATCCCCAGCTGACAATATGGCTGATGCAGGGGTCCATGGTTTACAGGCAGATTTCTTTAAATCCGTATTTCAAGGATACTTTAAGCGGCGATATTAATGAAGCTCAAAGCCTTGCCTACATATTATTATTGTCAAGCCTGAACTATATGAAACAGTACGATAAAATGATCGTTATATCCAATTTAGCCATAGCGGACCAGCATTTATCTTATAAAGACGCTTTTTATTATTATGAAGGGTTTGCTTTTTTTGAGGCGAACCAAATAAATAAGGCTTTTTTACTTTTTGAGAAAAGTCTGACAATAGAAAAAAACAATCCGGATGTTTATTATTATATCGCTGATATTTACCAAGAGGCCGGGCAGCTGGAGATGGCCCGGGATTTCCTGCAAGTTTCCTATGCTCTTCACCAGAAGAACGACCCGCGTTTTCCCTACGAGGCCCAGGCCAATCTTCGTTTCTTTTAACTAAAAAAGCACCTTTAACCTTCTAAGCACTGAAACGTAAAAAGAACTTAAATTCCCATATACCCATTTGTATTTTTTCCCATTTGTGCTATACTTTCTATTAGAAAGGAACACAATTATGAAACTAACTACATCTAAACAACATGAAAGCATTCGTACTAACGAGGATTTTATCCCAGTTGATAATCGCCCAATAGATTCGAGGCATAGGGTCACTTTGAGCGATCATGTGTTTAAAGTACTTCCTAAGAAAATGGATTCCGTTGAAGTTTTAATAGGTACTAATGGAAATATATTGCTTGTGCCTAAGATATCTATCCCTGCCAACGAAGCCTGGCTTCATGAAAATCCAAAAATCATAAATAATCTTCGTCGTGCCATGCAACAGGTAAAAGAAGGCAAGGTCACCAAGGTTAAGAACCAACAAAAGTTCTTTGATAGTTTATGAAGTTCACACTAAATTATTCAGACTTAGCTAAAGACAACCTTAAAGATCTTAAAAAAGAGGCGCATTTAGCCAAACGGTATAAAGCTGTTATTAAAGCCCTAATAAATTTAGCTGACAATCCAAAACATCCCAGCTTACAAACCCATCCATATTATTCAGTTTTTGGCCCAAGTGGTGAAAAAGTTTTCGAAGCTTATGCGGAGAATAACACACCAGGGGCATATAGAATTTTATTTTATTATGGACGCGTTCGTGGTGAAATAGATATTTTGATGATCACTTCACATCCTTAGAAGGGACCTCCTGACCCCTTGATTCACTCTTGATGCAACACTTGATCCCCACCCACAAAAAGTGGCTAAATTTCCTTAAATAGTATATATTTGCGTTATATGCGAAAGTATCTAAATCTAAGGCATATAATATGCCAAGGGCTTATTTTTGCCTTTTTGCTTAATTCGTTGGGGCCTATACCGGCTGTACAGGCGCAGGATTATACTTTGCCTGCACCCGGCGTAATGGTCAGTTTAACCCCGGCTTTTAACCCGCCAATCCTCAAGGGTATTAAAGTCCATCCTGATAATCCTTTCCGGTTTGATTTTATCCTGGATCGTGGGGACTCCCAAGAATCATCCCAAGACCTCAAAGATGAATCTTCTAAGTTGATTAAGTATTTCCTGGCCACTTTAACCATCCCTGAAAAAGACCTGTGGGTGAATTTATCCCCATACGAAAAAAATCGTATTGTTCCCGAAAGATTTGGTCAAACAGAAATGGGCCGTGACCTTTTGGCCGAAGACTATATGCTCAAGCAAATAACGGCCAGCCTGATTTATCCAGAAGGAGAGGTGGGTAAGAGATTTTGGAAACGTATTTACGAAGTAGCTGCCAAGAAATTTGGGACAACGAATATTCCCGTAAATACGTTTAATAAAGTTTGGATTGTGCCCGAAAAAGCCGTAGTCTACGAAAATGCTAAGGCTGGTACAGCTTATGTAGTCGAAAGTAAATTAAAAGTCATGCTGGAACAGGACTACTTGTCATTGCAGAAGCACGAGGGCATAAGCCCTCCGCCTCAAATCAAGAACACTGGTCAATTAGGCTCTCAGATAATTCGTGAGATTGTCATTCCGCAATTAACCAAGGAAGTCAATGAAGATAAGAATTTTGCCCAACTGCGGCAGGTTTATAATTCACTCATCCTGGCCACCTGGTACAAGAAAAAAATCAAAGACAGCATTTTAGAGCAGGTGTATGCAAATAAGAACAAGGTGGCTGGTGTCAACATCGATGATCCGCAGGAGAAAGAGAGGATTTACCAGCGGTATTTACAGGCTTTTAAAAAGGGGGTGTTTAACTATATCAAAGAAGGGGTTGATCTGGCAACGCAGGAGACAGTGCCGAGGAAGTATTTTTCGGGGGGGATTTTCTCTGGAAGGCGTTAGCGCTGCAATGACTTCAGTTAATGATTTTGCAATGGCATCATTTGTTAGTGAATTGTCTGGCAGTAATTTATTGAAGGAATCTGTGGAAATAGATTCAGCTATGAGGGTTGATATAAGACCATTAATAAGTAGGATAGGTCGCTTAATTAATCTGGGAATTATAATCGAATGTTGTGGTTTGAGTAGAACGAGCTGAAAAAAAGGAGTATCCTTTCGATAATAGCAATATAAACCCGGTGCGTAACGAGCGCACCAAACGAAAGGATACCCCAATGAAGAATCATACCCTAACACTGAAAACGAATCCAGAGATTTTAGTAAAACAGCCATTGGATGAGATCGTACGGCAAGGAGCGCAGAAATTATTGGCGCAAGCGTTGGAAGCTGAAGTAAGTCTATTTGTGGAACGTTATCAATATATCATTGATGAAGAGAACCGGCGATTGGTGATTAAAAATGGCCATCATAGGACCCGTAAGATATTGACGGGAGCCGGACCGGTGGAAGTGAATGTGCCTCGAGTAGACGACAGGGCTTTACAGGCGCAAAATGAGCCAAGATTTGAAAGCGGGCTGGTGCCAAAGTATTTGCGGCGAACGAATAACATGGACGAATTATTGCCGATGTTGTATTTGAAGGGCATCTCGAGCGGAGATTTTCAAGAAGCGTTGGAAAAAGTATTAGGCAAAAATGCGGTGGGACTATCAGCGCAAACAATAGTACGGCTAAAGGAAGTTTGGCAAAAAGAATACGAGCAATGGAATAACCGGAGTTTAAAGGGCGTTGAATACGTTTATTGGTGGTTAGACGGGATACATTTTAAGATTCGATTGGGTGAAGACAAACGGATGTGCGTGCTGGTCATTATAGGCGCCAGGCGTGATGGTGTTAAAGAAATTGCTGCTATCATCGACGGATTTAGGGAGTCAAAAGAAAGTTGGGCATCTGTATTGCGTCAGTTAAAGAGGCAAGGATTAACGCAAGGGCCGAAGTTGGCTATCGCTGATGGGGCATTGGGATTTTGGGCAGCCCTGGCCGAAGAATTCCCGGAAACAGACCATCAGCTATGCTGGGTCCACAAGACGATCAATGTGCTGGATAAATTACCGGACAGCCTGCGAGATAAAGCCAATGATATGCTCAAGAATATTCACATGGCCCCGACCAAAATGGACGCAAACGTAGCTTTTGACGTGTTCATTGAGGAGTTTGAGCCAAAATATCCGAAGGCCGTTGATTGTTTGCGTGATCACCGGGAAGAATTACTGGCGTTTTATAATTATCCGGCGGAACATTGGAGACATCTGCGCACGTCCAATATCATTGAATCACCTTTTGCATCGGTACGCTTAAGGACGAACAAGACTAAAGGCTGTGGATCTCGCATGGCAACATTGACGATGGTGTTTAAGCTGCTTCAATCATCTGAAAAACGCTGGCAGCGGATTCATGGATATGAAAAGGCTGAAGATATTTGGCAAGGGATTAAATATCAGGATGGAATTCGGGTTGAAGAAATCCTGGATGGAAAAGTTGAATTAACAGAGGTGTCGGTGGCTGTCTAATGATGAGATCGTCTCATATAGAGGCAACGAGAGGGCAAAAATTCGACAGGGTACTCCTTAAAATCAGTTTAGCCTGAAATTCAGGCCACAACATTTGACAATTGTTCTTAATCTGGCTGCTCTTAAACAATCAGCCAGAACGTTTTTACATAAAGATTATCCTTTCGAAATTCTTCCGCATAATCCTCCAGGGTCGCTGATTTATTCGAACTCAGAAGAAGCAAGTACTCTGGCAGAAGAAATCACAGAGAAATTTCCTAAAAGTTATAGATATATTGATAGATATTCCATAGAGAGAGCTCTCTGTTTTATATTGGAAAATTTATCACAACACGAATTTAAAGATAACTATCATGATATTTATATGCGCATATATGAATCTGATAGACCGGTTAAAGGTTTGCGTATTGAATTTTGGGGGGCAGGTAATCATACGTTATCCAGGCTATTAAAAACTCATGCTTGGTTTTCATATAAAATTCGACCATGGAATGATATATTTGCCCCTGTTACTCATGGTAGCGGTCAACATATGGGTGTTTCGATAATGTTTGATTATCTTAAAGGGTCTAATGTGCTTGTTGGCTGGAGAGATGCAAAAATCGGAGAAGGACCGCATGAGGGTGGTCATATTATTGCTTTGCATTTGCCATATAAAGGGTATCCAGGTCTAATGGAAGCTGCTGCTAAATTAAAGTCAGTCGATGATGTTATTGGTAATGCGGCGACGACGGGAGAGAAAGATGGGGCGATGATAACAAAAGAAATCCATAATTTGATACACAAAGCCCGCACTGATGAAAAACCCTTGCGCGATGAAAGCGTATATGAATCTAACCGCCAGGAATGGATTAAAGAACTCAAGTCTGCTATAGAGGATACAGTAAATTACTCAAATGGGAGGGTAGATTTTGAATTGGAGCAGGACACTTGGGAGCACCTTTTCCGAGGACAGGATGGTTCTTGGTGGTTACATCTCCATTATTTTAGCCCGGACTTCACTCTTGGAATGTTATATCGTATTGAGTTAAGCAATGAGGGAAAAATTATTGGGCTTAAAGAACCTATGGTTGAGAATATTTCTCATCAAATTTTAGAATATGTTGCATTGAACTATCTTTTCCCGCGCGGTGAGTCGCAACATTGGTTTATACAACATGGGATGTCAGTTTTGTCGCCACTAGTAAAAGCACAATTAGAAAGATTTATAGCGGAAAAGAAAAATATGGATTGGAAGAAAGATCACCTGTTTCTCTCTCGTAAGCTTTATTATTCAACTTATCCTCAAAATTTAGCAGGTAAAATGGCGATATCTCCATCTAAGATCGATCTAAGGGCTCGTTTTATTTCAATTGGTAGTTTAATTGAAAAGCCTGAATCAATGTATTTTGTCGGTGGTGAAACGGGTATTGTTTATGAAGTGGGGGCCGATATGGCGATGACGAGGGTGGGGGTGGAATCGCAGGGAGATGGGGCGATGAATGTAGAAGAAACCAGACACTTATTACAAAACCCTACGACTAGACCGTCTCCGATCTCTCTAAGCGCAACAGATAAGAATATTATTGAAGCTGGTATTATATCTCTGTTGGGCATTGGTGGTAAAAAAGTGATAAGCAATGCTGAAGAGAGCGTTGCTTTTTCGGAACTTAAACACGCTCTTCCCTATCTTAAGAAGGTGGTTGATGAGGTCATTGTACAATATTGGGGGCGTCATATTATCGTTTTTGGTCGGGATGCCGAATATCTTTATGATGGTTTAAAAATGAGCCTTCAGAGTATGTCTCAAGCCGACAAAGTTTATTTGTTTCCCGGCTCGAAGGGATTTATGGATGAAATGGTCAATATCGTTGAAACTGCTTTATATGGAAAGAGTGTAAAAGAGGAAATTGATGAACGACGCGCAGAATTGATTGCCAAATATTTTGAAATAGATATAGCCACATTAAAGCGTCAGTATGACTTTAAAACAATCCTTTCACGTTTTGACCGATTATTATCTCAGGGTAAAATAAAATCGTTATCCAAGGATGTGGAAGCCATTGACGCATTTGCCCGTTCACAAAGAAAAAAAATTGATTTAAATGATCCCAAAATCAAAGCTATTAAGAATTTTTTGGGTAATTACGGAATAACCCAAGAAACTTTTGACCGGAGAGAGCCTTTTTTATTGCTTGATTCAGGTTTTAAAGGTTCAGGTCCCGATAAGTTAAATTTTGTTGTGGAAAACATTTTTGGGTCTAAATTAACTGATCCACAGCGGCAGCAGCATTTGGCAGATTTTGATATTAAGCTTGTGTCTGTTTTACAATCAGACGAGCCTCATATCCAAAGAAGGCAAATAATTAATATTCCTTACACAGGCTTTTTAGCAGATTTCCCAAGAATCGCTGAGCATATTATGGATTACCCAGAAATTCACACGGGAAACGGGATTATAGCGACAGTGTTACAGATGATGCCTCGATATTATGGGCCAAGTCAGTTTAATCTAAAGAATAACTCTACTGGACAATTGGAAGTTCAGGTGAGTTGGGATAATAGAGATCTTCAAGCCAGTCACCAAATTGATTTAAATCATACAGCGAATTTTAGTCCATCTCTTATTGATCCTGTATCAGCTATGGTCTTTCAAAAGGCTGTGGTTGATTATTTTTCAGGAGATGCGGCGATGAGGGAAGTGAGGAGTTGGGAAGATGCCCCGGAAGTAGATTTTTTGGAATAAAGGTATACGCGGAGATGATAACCAATGGCGCCGGACGGATGGTCAGCTTTCTTTCGCAGAACAGGCTTTCGAAAGATTCTTGAACAATCCGGAGTACGATGAAGAAAAGCAGATGGCCATCATAGATAACATGCTGAACATTCCTTTTATTCCGTCGGATTTTCCCAGGATTTATGCAATTGACCGCCAGATTTGGAGAAAATCACCCCAACTTGGTCTGGAAATGCTCAATCATACTATAAAGCACATTTTTTACAGTATTTCATGGAATCAGCGTTTTGATTACAGATCTACACCTGAGATAAATGATAATTTGGCACACATCTTCATTGAAATCATGTATCTGGTCGGTCAACTGAAAACTGCCGAAGAAGCTCTGGCCGGGCAAGGTCGGAGTCTAGAGGGGCTTTTGGAAGAGTATATTAAAGCCAGTGATCAAGGTGACATGCAGGCACAGAAATCGAGAGGCAAAATTGATTTTATCACATTGGGATTGATTTTATTTCATCCTTTTTATGCCAAAGCCCTTTTCAAAAATAATCTTATCGTAGATGCGTTGGTTAAAGATATGGACGATGTTTTTAGCCAGAATTTCTCAGATAAGTCGTTTGAAAAGTTACGTTCACGGACAGACCAGGTTTGGGTCCGAGAGGCAGTATCTTTATGGCGGGATTCGCCAACCGGACGTTTTTTCCCGTTGCCATCACCCCTACGTGATGATTTGTTGCAAGAAATACAAGATTTTTTAGAGAGCCACGGGTATCAATTATTGCGGTCCCTGCAAGACAAAACAAAAGGTGCCGTGATTGAATATGGGAAGCGATATCAATCTGTTCTGCGTGAGCACATGCCTTTTCTGGTACAAAAAAATTTTCAAAGTTATTTTGATTTTAATAAGGGAGACATCATCAAGTTTAATTTAAATGACGGGTCAGAGATTTTTGGAAGAGTCGCGGGGATAGACCGGGGTAGCTACGAAAAAAAGTATTATTTAGTCGGGCTTAATTCAGCTGATGAAATCCATCTCTACACAAGCCAAAACATTGGGAAAGAAAATTTGAATGGGTATATTATAGAGGAAAATAAAAAGGAGGAAAACAAGGACCTATACGGAGAGCCTTTGAAGTTTATCTACGAACCATTAGCGATAAAATCAATTGAGGCGTTTCACATAAACACGGGTACATTTAGTTATCCTGACTTGGCTATGACAGGCGATATGGCGATGAAGGAGGGAGAGGTTGGTTTTGAATTAGATTCGGAAATAGATCTCCCTTATACAGAAAACAGAGAAAGATTTATGGAATTTTTAGATTTCGGAACAATGGTATCACAGGGATTTGATTTTAATAGTTCCACAAACAGTCGTTTTTTAAATGCGACCGAACTTGTGGATAATTTTAAAGAAAACCTTGAAAAAACTAATAGAGAGTTAAAAGGGATAGGTACACCCCTAAGATGGCTTAACGAGTGGAACGAGTTTTTGCCTGCAGCTTCTTATTTGTTATTTGGTGAGAAACTGGGCGAGTATGATTTTGTTAAGGAGTTAGATGAAACGCGCAATGATAAAAATACTACGGCTAATATTCGAAATACAATTAACGCTTTTTCTGCAATACAGAATGTATCAGGAATAGCCAATGTAGAGAAGAGAAAGTTTACTTTCAGAGAACTATTAGTGCGTTATTACTCCAGACTTAAAAGACAACAGAGTATCGCAGATACATTGTCTTCAGCTTACAATATTGAAGCACTGCCCGTAGAGATTAACATGGATGCTCAATTTCTTAAACGTGTTTTACGTATCGTTCTTGGCAAAATACCTGATGCGGCGAGGGCGGGGGAAAGGGAGGCATCTCTGGGGGATGGGGCGATGAGAGCCGAAGATATTTACGATTTTTCTACGAATAGGTTCAAGATTAAAGAATTAGAGCAAATGTTCAAAAGTATAAATCCACATGCCGTTATTGTTGGAAGCGCGAGATATTTACCAAGTGATGCAAACGATATTGACGTCACTCTACAAGACGGCTCGGAAGACTCCGTGAACTTTTTTTCTTCGACTTTGACTTACCTTCTAAACGGCCTACAGGGAGTCCATGCGGAGAATCAGTATATTACCTATACTTATAGAAGGTTGGAATTAGATGTAGTAGCTTCTAATGGAAGTAAACATAAGTTTGGAATTGATATTATAAGAGGCGGGCCATTGTACGCTGTCGCTTTTATCGGAAAAATGCTCCATGATTTATATAGCCCCGGAGATAATGAAACTCTTTTAAAGGCATATTTTCAGGCGGAATACTATTGGGGCGATGAGCAAATCTACAAATCTATGCTCCAAGTGTATCAACATACAGGGTTACAGTGGTTTATTGGTTTAGATGAGTTTAAAAAACGGGTTGATTATTTAAGACGCGCGTTATTGTCTATGGACCCCACAGTTCAGCTTAATCATGTTTTAGATAAAATTAAGAAATCAGCTGCTGGTGATCCCGCTATGTTGGGCCTGCCAAGAGATCTAGCTAAGATAAAATTAAACAGGGCTATGTTGCCGGTAAAGTCCGGCAAGTCGAACTTGGGCGGTATTGACTTAACTTCCGACAAAGCCCTTTCGGTCCAAAACAACGGACAGGGCATTAAATTCCACCTTGACCCCGCACAGCTTCAAGAATTGGAAAACGCCCCGGGCTTTGTGCCGGTGATCATCAATATCCAGCCGCTGGGTGACCTCAAGATGTTCTTGCAAAATAAATGAGCAGAGTTTAGAATAAAGTCAAATGAAACTCCCCATGAAGAACAATTTAAGAAATATCGAGGCCAAAAAGTTATTGCGCAACAAAAGGGTGATTGAGGAAATCAACCGGCATAAATGGCTGGAAAGCGAAATCGCCGGCTACGATATCGGCTTTGAAGCCGCGGCCGAAGACTGGCTTAAGAAACATGCCGCTGTATGGATTGCCTATCACGATAATAAGAATAAAAAAAAGCGTCCTGCAAAGTGATTTCCCCTTCGTTTCAAAATATCAGTGAATTGCCTCGGCCAATCCAGCCTGTTATCACCGAATTCGTTGATAAGCTTTCGAAAAGTTTAAATGATAATGTCCATTCAATCCTGATTTATGGCTCTGCGGCAGGGATCAATTACAATCACGGCGTTTCCAATATCAACATCGCTGTTATCGTCAAAACTCTTGATTTTGGTGTTTTAAATCAAAGCCTTGGGCTTGTCAAATGGGGCCATCAGCGTAAAATCGCCACGCCATTATTCCTGACCAGGGATTATATATTGGGTGCTGTTGATGTTTTTCCTGTAGAGTTTAGTGAAATTAAAAGTCAGCATAAAATTATTTTCGGGGAAGATATTTTTGAAGGTTTGGACATTCCGCTCAAGGATGTGCGCCTGTTATGTGAGCAGCAAATTAAGGGTAAATTGCTGCATCTGCGCCAGGCTTATCTGGATGTCGGGCCTAACCCGTCTGTTTTAAAAAATCTTCTTTTAGCCGCTTTAAGGGATTTGTTGCCTGTTTTTCGCCAGCTTATCATTTTAAAGGGGCAAAAACCCCTTGAGCAAAAAGACAAAATGCTTGAGGGCTTGGCCAAAATCTTTTCTTTAGACGCAGCCCCATTTTTAGCAATAATCCATGATAAAAACAAGAAGATACTGATTTCTTCCAGCCAAGTGGAAGCGCATTTACAAAATTTTCTTAATCAACTGGAAAATTTGTCCCGCCAAATGGATTCATTATGAAATCCACTTCGAAACCAGTGTCTGGATTCCCGACAGAAGCTTTCGGGAATGACAAAGTTTATAGGCAAAGGTATTTGTGTAAAAGTACATTTGCTTTATGTTTATTACTAACTGTTTATTTTGCTTCTTTTAGTTTTGCCCAGCCTGCCTCGCCGTCAGGCGGGGATGTTTCGTATCCGTCTGCAAGCGGTTATGTGGTTGACCAGAGTGGAATCATTGACAGTACTGCCCAGGGCCGGATAGAAGGATGGATCCTTGAATTAAAGCAAAAGACTTCTGCTGAAGTCGCCGTTGTCACGGTGGACAGCACCGGGCCTTTGTCCATTGAAGAATATGCCGTTAATTTATTTAAGCGTTTCGGCATTGGCCAAAAGGGCAAGGACAATGGGGTTTTGCTCTTGGTGGCTTATAAAGACCGGCATATGCGTATTGAAGTGGGCTATGGCCTGGAGGGCGCCATCACTGATGCTTACAGCGGCCGTATCATCAATACCATCATGGCCCCTGAATTCAAGCAAGGCAATTTCTCTGATGGCATTGAAAAAGGGGCAGCAGCTATTGTCAGCTTGATTGCTAAAGAGTATAATGTAACACTTACAGGCGTTCCACAGACCGTTGACGAGAGCCAACCAGAAACGACCTCTAGATTTTTTTGGGTATTAATTATTTGTATAATCATAGCTTTATCTCTTTTCCGTGGAGGCTTTTTCCCAATATTTTTGCCGGGAGGCGGCTACAGCAGAGGGGGATTTGGCGGTGGCGGGTTTGGCGGCGGAGGGTTTAGCGGAGGATTTGGCGGTTTTGGCGGCGGCATGAGCGGCGGCGGGGGAGCCAGCGGAGGCTGGTAATAAATTGGATTCCCGCTTTCGCGGGAATGACATAGGAGAAATTATATGAACAAATTATTGATTGCATTAGGTGTTATTGTGGTCATTGCCTTTATGGCTTTTGGATGGTATCAAAGCGGCTATAACCAGATGGTCGGCCTTAATCAGCAGGTTAAATCCTCTTGGGCCCAGGTGGAAAATCAATTGCAGCGGCGTTTTGATCTGATCCCTAATTTGGTCAATACTGTCAAGGGATACGCTGCCCATGAAAAAGGAATTTTGGAAGAAGTGACACGTTTGCGAAGCCAATGGGGCCAGGCGCAAACCTCAGAATCTGTCCAGCAAAAAGTTGACGCGGCTAATCAGCTGACAGGTGCTTTGTCCAGATTACTTATGGTTTCGGAAAATTACCCAAACCTTAAAGCTGACACAAGTTTTTTGGAATTGCAAAGCCAGCTGGAAGGCACTGAGAACCGCATCGCGGTTGAGCGTATGCGGTATAATGAAGCTGTCCAGTTATTTAACACGTACCAGCAAAGTTTATTTGGAAGTTTTTTCGCCTCAGCGACCCATTTGACCCAACCGGCTGTTTATTTTAAAGCTCCAGAACAGGCCCAGGAAGCTCCAAAGGTAAATTTTTAAACTGCGTATCGTCGGGTGGCCGAGGGTGGGAAAATGAGGAAAACCCGAAGACAGGACCCGACGATCGGAATAATATGTCTTTAGAATTAAAGAGATTGCCAAATTTCTCCGGCCGGCCCGGCCCTTTATTGCTCATCATTATGGATGGTGTGGGAATAGGAAAACATGATGATAGCGACGGGGTATTTTTGGCCAAAACCCCTTGCCTTGATGAATTAATGAAGTCCAAGCTTTATACGCAGCTTAAAGCCCACGGCACAGCTGTTGGCATGCCCAGTGATGATGATATGGGCAATTCCGAGGTGGGGCATAATGCTTTGGGAGCAGGGCGAGTATTTGACCAGGGGGCCAAGCTTGCCCAGCGTTCCATTGAAAGCGGTGCTATTTTTGAAACCGAGATATGGAAAAAATTAATTGAACGGGTTAAGGCCCAAAACAAGGTTTTTCATTTTATAGGTCTTTTATCTGACGGTAACGTGCATTCTCATATTGACCAATTGTTAGCATTAGTGCGCCGTTGTGCCGCTGAAGGGGTCAGCCGGGTCTGTATCCATGTGCTTTTAGACGGCCGTGATGTTTATGAAAAATCAGCCCTTGAATATATTGAAAAAACAGAAAATGCGCTTAAAGAAATCAATGGCTCCCATAAGAATTATGAATACCGTATTGCTTCGGGTGGCGGCCGCATGGTCACTACCATGGACCGTTATAACGCGGACTGGTCTATTGTTGAGCGCGGCTGGAAGGCCCATGTGTTAGGCCGCGGCCGTCGATTCACTTCTGCCCGCGAGGCCGTTGAAACTTTCTACAAAGAAGACCCCAAGATCACAGACCAGTACCTGGATCCGTTTGTGATTGAAGACGATGGCTCTCCGGTGGGGACCATTGAAGACGGGGATTCGGTTGTCTTTTTTAATTTCCGGGGGGACCGTGCCATAGAATTATCCACGGCGTTTGAGAAAAAAGATTTCGATAAATTTGACCGTGTCCGCGTGCCTGATGTGCTTTATGCCGGCATGATGGAATATGACGGTGATTTGCATGTACCTAAGAATTATTTAGTGTCCCCGCCGCAGATTGAAGCCCCGGTCGGCGCGTATATGTGCGCCAATGGCATTTCCTCTTTTGCTATTTCAGAAACCCAAAAGTATGGCCATGTGACTTATTTTTGGAACGGAAATAGATCCGGTTATATTAATGAAAAATTAGAGACCTATGTGGAAATTCCATCGGACAAGATCCGTTTTGACCAAGCACCCCGGATGAAAGCCGCTGAAATTACCGATAAAACCATCGAGCTCCTTAAAAGCGGCCAATACAAATTCGGACGCCTTAATTATCCCAACGGGGACATGGTCGGGCATACGGGAATTCCGGAGGCTATTATCATCTCTGTTGAAGCCGTGGATGAAGGATTGGCTAAACTACTTGAAGTGATTCATGAATTAAAGGGCATAGCTGTTGTTTTGGCCGACCACGGCAATGCCGATGAAATGTTTACGGTTAAAAATGGCAAAAAACAAGTCAGTACCGCGCATTCTTTAAATCCTGTGCCATGTGCCATTGTTGATGGCGGCTATCAGGAAGAATATGAAATGGCTGACCTTCCCGGAGCAGGCCTGGCCAATGTGGCTGCGACCTTGTTGAATCTTTTAGGTTTCGAAGCACCTAAGGAGTACGCTCCTTCTTTAATACATTTCAAATCATGATCGATGCTATTTTATTAAAAGAGGATGTTGTAGAATCGTTTGTTCGTTCTTCCGGTCCGGGCGGGCAAAACGTCAATAAGGTAGCCACTTGTGTGGCGCTTTTGCATAAACCGACGGGAATTATCGTTAAGTGCCAAAAATTTCGTACGCAGTATCAAAACCGCCAGCACGCCTGGGAAATGCTGCGTCAAGCTTTGCAAGAAAGATTAGAGCAGGAACGTCTTTTCCGTCAGTCCCAGCGAGAGAAGAAGCGGCGCCAAAACCGCAAGCGCTCCTTGTCCGCCAAAGAACGGATGTTGGAAAACAAAAAGAAGAATGCATTTAAAAAACAGAATCGTCAAAAAGTAAAAAGTTTGGAATAAAATTGTTGGTGGGTGGACCAGAGTTGACGTTAAGGGGCGGACGGTGACTGCACACTAGGGCGATTTTGGGAAACCACTGTTTATAAGGCTTCCGAGTACGAATTCGAATCAGGAGCACCTTAACGGCAAATCTGGGACAGGACCCACTATTGCTAGGAGTAAATTTTTATGGCTATGGTTGATATCAGTGAAAAACAGATCACGAAACGGGTGGCCCGCGCCGAGGGCAAGATTATTTTTAGCCCAAAAGCGTATAAAATTTTATTAAAACAAGGATCACCTAAAGGGGATATTTTTGAAACAGCCAAAATCGCGGGCATTATGGCGGCCAAAAACACCCCTTCGTTGATACCGTTATGCCATCCTTTGTTTTTAGAAAAAGTATCTGTCAGCTTTGAACTTCTTAAATCAAGGAGTACTGTCAGGGTCACGGCAGAAGTGTCTGCTTCAGGCAAAACAGGTGTTGAGATGGAAGCATTGAGCGCTGTGTCAGCGGCCTGTTTGACGATTTACGATATGATGAAATTCACAGGACAGGTTATTACCATTAGTGATATACGGCTGATGCATAAAAGCGGAGGGAATAGCGGAGTATACCATAGATGAAATCAGCGAACAACTGTGAATTTCCGGTATGAGGACTAAAGCCGTTTGGGTCTGCGCGGCCTGGGTGATTACGGCCTTATTATTTAATGCAGGGGTCCTTTTTTTCCAGGGCCAGCAGAAAGCACTGGAATTCCTGACTGGTTATGTGATTGAGTTGTCTTTAAGCATTGATAATCTTTTTGTGTTCTTTCTGATTTTTTCCCATTTTAGAGTTGAGCCATCCGGGCAAAGCAGGATTTTATTTTGGGGAGTGCTGGGGGCCCAATTGATGCGGGCCATTTTTATATTAGGCGGGGTGGCGCTGCTTCAAAGCCTAAGCTGGGTGGTTTACGCTTTTGGTGTTTTGCTGGTTTTTTCCGGGCTCAAGCTTTTCCTTAACAAGAATAAAACCATCAATTTCGACCAAAATATTTTATTACGTTTTTTCAAGCCGTTTATCCCTGGAAATTTGTCATCATTCTTGATCGTTTTGATCGCGGTTGAGCTGGCGGATTTGATCTTTGCCGTGGATTCTATCCCGGCGGTTTTGGCCATTACAAAAGACTCTTTTATTGTTTATTCTTCCAATATTTTTGCTATTCTGGGATTAAGGGCCATGTATTTTGTTTTGTCGTCATTTATTGATAAATTCCAATATCTGCATTATACTCTTGGAATAATCCTGGTTTTTGTTGGTACTAAAATGCTCTGTGATCATATTTGGCACATGCCGGTCGGTTACGCCTTGGGATTTATTGTGCTCGTTCTGTCAGTTTTTGCATTTATGTCTTTTTTTATAAATAAAAGAAAACAAACAGAGGGGATTGTATGAACCGTTTGTTCCCGATAGCAGGCTTATTATTCATACTTACCGTTTCGCGGGCTTGGGGCTCAACGGCCGCCTTGCCGGCTGCTTGTAATGGCTTTTTAAATAAAACGATAACTAATGAGGAAAATTTATGGAATTCGCCCCGGCAAGCCAAAGCGAATACGTGGCGGCGGTGCGATGCGATCTTAAAAGCTAATCAAGACGCCCAACTTAAGGCCATTAAAGCCAAACGCCAGGCCTGGATAAACAGCCAAAATCAACAACAATAAAAAATACACAGAGACAGAATGATTTGACAGCGGAATAATATGCATTATTATATTACCAAATCCTTTCAACTATTTAAACACCAATGACCAGCCCTGAAATAAAAATACAGCTTTTGGATGTGATGTTGAAAATCCGTATGGCCGAGGAAAAGATCGTTGAGGTATATGCCAAGGACCAGCAAATGCGTACCCCCACGCATTTGTCTATCGGCCAGGAAGCTGTGGCCGCGGCTTTAAGTTTAGCTTTGCAAACAGAAGACCAGGTTTTTACAGGGCACCGCTGTCACGCGGCTTATTTGGCCAAAGGCGGTGATTTTCAGGGATTTTTTGATGAACTTTGCGGCAGGAATACCGGGATTTGCCATGGCCGTGCCGGTTCAGCCCATTTAACAGACCCCGCCGCCGGTATTTTTGCTTCACCCATTTTAAGCGCCATGATTCCCGTGGCGGTGGGTGCTGCCATGTCATTTAAAATGGATTTAAACCGCAAAGTGGCCGTGGCTGTTTTTGGTGATGCCGCCAGTGAAGAGGGGGTTTTCGCGGAAAGTATTAATTTTGCGGTGACCCATTCCCTGCCTATTTTATTTTTATGTGAAAATAACCTTTATTCGACCCATACGCCGCTATCAGTCCGTCAGCCGCCTTCAAGGATATTTGAACGTGTCTCCATCCCGGAAATGCCGGCCGAACAAATTGACGGCAATGATGCTTTCCTTCTTTTTGAAAAACTTAAAATGGCCGTTGATCACGTGCGTAAACTTAAGGGTCCGCTTTTTATTGAATGTTTAACCTATCGTGTGCGGGAGCATGTGGGGCCAATGTTTGATTATGACCGGGGTTACCGCAGCCAGGAAGAAGTAGAAACCTGGATGAAACGCTGCCCTGTTTCTCTTTTAACGGCACAGCTTATAAAAGAAAATATATTGAGTTTGCCGCAAGCTCAGGCCATGGCCAACAATTGGAAATGCAAAGCTGACGATGCCTATAAGACGGCATTAAAAGCCCCCTGGCCGGAAGCGGCCGCGTTAGAGGAGCATGTGTATTAAATGAACATACAACTCAATTACTGCCAAGCGATATCAGAAGCCTTAGTCCAGGGAATGGAAGCCAATCCGAATGCGTTTTTATTCGGCCTTGGCGTGGATGATTGCAGGGGTATTTTTGCAACAACGACCGAGGCGACCAAGCGTTTCGGCCCAGCCCGTGTTTTTGATGTGCCGTCTTGTGAAAATGCTCTGACAGGCATTGCCATAGGAGCTGCTTTAAACGGCAAGCATCCCATCCTCGTGCATGCCCGCCATGATTTTATGTTCCTGGCGTTAGACCAGATGATCAACAACGCGGCCAAATGGAAATATACCTATGCCGGCAAGTCTTCGGTGGGTTTGACCATAAGAGCCATCGTCGGTAAAGGGTGGGGCCAGGGCCCGACGCACTCTCAAAATTTACAGGCCATTTTTGCCCATTTTCCGGGATTGATCGTGGCCGCGCCCAGTAACGCTTATGATATTAAAGGGATTACCCTGGAAGCATTGAACCAAAAAAATCCCGTAGTCATTATCGAACACCGCAGCCTTTATTATCATGTCATGCCGGTGCCCCAGGAACCTTATCGTCTTTCCTTTGGCAAGGCACGTGTCTGCTGCCAGGGCAAGGACGTGACAGTGGTTGCCACATCTTCCATGGTGCCTGAAGCTCTAAGGGCCGCGCACATTTTAAGCGAGTTTGGGATAGAATTAGAAGTCATTGACCCTGTGACCATACAACCTCTGGATGAGCAGTCCATACTTAATTCTGTCCAAAAAACCGGCCGTTTGATTTGCGCGGACGGTGATTGGCTTAATTGTTCTTTTGCTTCTGAAGTGGCTGCCCGGGTGGCTGACAAGGCTTTCCATGATTTGAAAGCACCGATTAAACGTATCGGCTGGCCGGAATGCCCGGCCCCCGTGTCAAAACCGCTTGAAGAAGCTTTTCATCCGACCCATAAGAACATCATCCGTGCGGTCCTGGAAATATTAGACAAGAGCCAAATGTCCATTCCCGACCTTGAAATCAAAGACACCTTTGTAGGCCCGTATTAAACATGCCCAACAGCAAACTTACCCAGAAGGAAGCTTATAAATTAGCCACGGATTATCAGTTCATTGACTCAATAGAGCTGGGGCCATGGACATCGTACAGTTTGCTTTATGATCCCAAGCATATAGGTTTTGTTTTAGCCCGTTACAAATTCTGTGCCAAAATGTTTGAGGGTATGGATCGGGTATTGGAAGTCGGCTGTGGAGACGGAATTGGTACTCCGGTGATCGGGCAATATGTTAAAACAGTGATCGCCATAGAACCCGAAACCAGGCATATCAGGGGAAACCGCCGCCGGCTGAATAAATTAAAAAATGTGGAATTTAAAGGGCTGGATATTTGTAAAAATGTGCCTGAAGGACAATTTGACGCGGCTTTTTCCATTGATGTCATTGAACATTTGGACAAATCCTTGAACAGGCCGTTTTTTGAGAACCAATGCGCCTGCCTTAAAGACGACGGTGTCTGCATTGTCGGGACCCCAAATATTACGGCCAATAAATATGCCTCCCCGCGCAGCCGTGTTCAGCATATCAACCTATATTCCCAGGAGTCACTGAAAAAAATGATGTCCAGGTATTTTAAACGCGTGTTTATGTTCGGCATGAATGATGATGTTTTGCATACAGGCTACGCGCCGATGTGCCACTATATTTTTGGCATGGGAGTGGGGTTAAAAAGCGATTATGTTGAGACCCAAAAAGTCTGACGTTTTTTTTCGTGTAATTCTGTGCTTGGGCATTATTATTATTTTGGGCATTGCCGTTGTGTTTGTTGCCCGTGCCATTGAAAATTCACGAGTCAAAGATTTCTGGGGTGATGAATCATTCGGGCTGTCAACGGCAGTCGGGATGACATATAATCAGCTTTTGAGCAGTGGTGTCAAAGGTCAGGGAAGCCCGGCACCCTTGGATTATCTATTTCTCAAATTTTTAGATTCGGTTTATAAGCCGTTTTTTGTCAATATTCCTTACAATGTTTATTTTCGGATTAATTCCATTTTTTGGGACCTCACAGGGGGGCTGTTGATCGCTTTTTTGTCCCTTCGTGTGTTTTATCGCAGGAAAGATAATAAAGGTATTTTTGTTTTGCAGTCGGCTTTGGCCTGTTTGGCCCTGCTTATATTTTATTTTACAGAAGACAACATGCATTATGCCGTCGAGACGAGGCCTTACGCCCTGTGGAATTCACTGTGGTACGTGATGTTGGGCCTCGTGATGCTGCGGGGCGTCTGGGTATGGTCATTGTTGACGGGTATTTTGCTGGCATTGACCAGTCTTGGGGCATTGGTCCAGATTTCTGCCATGGCCTTGTCCCAATTTATTTTCAGGGTCATTGACCGGGAATGGCTTTTAGATACCTGGATCAAGATGATGCTTATTTTTCTTTTACCATTACTTATCGCTGTTTATTATGCCTTGCATATCGGACAATTCTTTTGTATAAAGACCATGGATGTTTATACGATGTACACGACTGAATTTCTTTTATTTTGGATCAGTCAATGGACCATCCCTGTGCTATCAGTGGCCGGGGTACTTTTGACGGCCTGGAACCGTCAATGGCGGGGGTGTACGGTGGTTTTTTTGACCATGCTGCTTTTATATTGTATATCTCCGGCCATCAATTCCAGGGTGATGCTGAATGGTTTCTTTTTTGCTCCCCGGCAGTATTTATATTATGATCTTGTATTTCCGCTTTTTTGTTTGATGCTGGCGTTAGTTTTGTCTCAATATTGGATGATGGTTTTTAAGGGTCAAGGCAATGATAAATTTAAATAAATAATAATTCTCCATGAAACTATCTGATTTTATAGCACAGTTTTTAAACGAACAGGGGATCAGGCATGTTTTTGTGGTCTCAGGCGGGGCCATAATCCATTCTATTGATTCCGTGGCCCGCCATTCCCAGATGAGCTATGTCTGCGTCCAGCATGAGCAGGCCGCGGGCGCTGCGGCTGATGCCTATTGGCGGACCTGCGGCAAGGTTGGGACAGTGATGGTCACCTCCGGGCCCGGGCCGACTAATTTAACAACCAGCATCTGTAACGCCTATTTTGATTCAATCCCGATGCTTTGCATCTGCGGACAAGTGACAACCCCCCGGCTCCGACCTCATACCCGATTACGTCAAAAAGGTTTTCAGGAAACAGACATAGTTTCTTTATTCAGTTCTATTACCAAATATGTCTATCGCGTGATGGACCCTTTAGAAATTAAATACCAGTTGCAAAAAGCTTTATATATCGCCCAGGAAGGCCGGCCCGGGCCGGTGGCATTGGATATCCCCGATGACATACAGCGGATGGATATTGATGTAAACAAGCTTAAAAGTTTCGTGCCTCCGGCCACGGTCAAACTCAAAGGCAATACAAAAGATATCCAAACCTTACTTTCCTGGATCGAAGAGGCCAAGCGCCCGTTGGTCATTTATGGAGCTGGTATACGCATCGCCGGAGTTATTGACCCTGCGCTTAGATTTTTACGCCAATGGGGCCTGCCTGCGGTCCTGACTTGGGGCGGGAAAGATATTATGCCTTATGATGATCCGCTGAATATGGGTGGGGTCGGAGTGGTGGGGCCGCGCTCTGGTAATTTCGCCGCCCAGAATGCAGATTTGATCATCGCGGTGGGAACAAGGCTTTCGCAGATGATAACTGGGGGGAAAACCTCGCTTTTCGCGCCTCACGCCAAAAAAGTCCTGGTGGATATTGATCCCTATGAGTTAAGCAAGTTTACATCCGATGATTTTCATCTGGATTTGGGCATAGAATCAGATTTCCCTTCGTTTTTTCAATGCCTTTCTTCCTTTTCTCAAGGGAATGATGACCCCGAACGGTTTGCATCCTGGCGCGCACAAATTAAGGCCTGGGAAACGCAGTATCCGGTCTGCCCTTTGCCAAAATACCAGCGCCATGATTACGTTGACGGCCATGTTTTTGTTAAAACAATTTCAAAATTAAGCCGCCCGGGGGATATTTTTATCGCAGACACGGGGGCGAATATTTCATGGACCCTGCAGGCCATTGAATTGAAACCCAATCAGCGTATTTTTTCAGCCTGGAACCATACACCCATGGGCTATGCTTTGTCCGCTGCCATCGGAGCGGCTAAAGCTTCCGGTCAGAGGATTTTGTGTTTGACGGGGGACGGCGGGCTCATGATGAACATCGAAGAATTGGCCACCATTCGGCGTTATAATCTGGATGTTAAATTGTTTATTTTCAATAATGGCGGCCATGCCATCCAAAAGCAAACCATAGACACTTGGCTTAATTCAAAGTATGTCGCCGTTGATGAAAAGAGCGGCCTTAGTTTCCCGGATTTTGTTAAAACAGCGCAAGCTTTTAATTTATCAGCGCTGCGCGCTTCCAGTCATGATGAGCTTGAATCTGTCATTAACCGGGCATTGGCCGCACCGGGGCCGGTTGTCTGCGATATTATTATCGACCCCAACCAGAAAATCGAGCCCATGCTAAAATTTGGCTCAAGCCTCGAGGATTTAAACCCCAAATTGCCTCCTGAAGAAATTGCCCGAATCATGAGTATTTCCCAGGCCACGGTCCAGGTATGAGCCATGGTGTAACAATTGTTATACCTGCTTTCCGGGAAGAAGGTAACATTGAAGCCGCGATTGACAGCGCTTTGCAGGCGGCTGGCAAGGCATCCCGGGACTATGAGATCATCGTGATTGATGACGGCAGCCCTGATAAGACAGGTGATTTTGCGCGTCTCAAAGCCCAAACTAATCCTAATATCCGTGTTGCGGCCAACGCTAAAAATGAAGGCTTTGGGTACTCATTTGCCCGCGGTGTCAAAATGGCCAGTAAAGAATTTGTCACGGTGTTTCCTGGTGACAATGATATGTCGGCACATTCATTGTTAGATTTGCTTGAGGCCCGCGGCTCCGCTGACGTAGTCATATCATACATGCAAAAAACCAATAAACGTTCGTTAGTGAGAAGGACTATTTCAAAAATTTTTGTGGTGGTCATGAACCTCCTTTTTGGGTTGAAATTAAAGTATTACAACGGGCCTTTTATCTGCCGTACGTCCCTGCTCAAAGCCATTCCTATTAAATCCACTGGTTTAGCGGCCCTGGCAGAATGCAATGTCAGGCTTTTAAAACAGGGGGCTACCTGGCGCGCTATTTATTTTGAGCATACCGGCCGCCGCCACGAAAAATCCAAGGCTTTGAATTTAAAGAGCTTTGAGGCTATTTTGAAAACTATTTGGATTTTATGGCGGGACATTTATTTTTCCCGTGTGTGAATGGTATGTCCGGACATAAATTTTTATCATATACACTTATAAGTACGGTTATTTTTACCGGCCTCTTTTTCCGCTTCTATCATATCAGTGATAATCAATTTCTTTTTTATGATGAGGGGATGTATTTAGGCTATAACCGGGCGTTCCTTAATTTGGTGGCCAATAACCCCGCGCATGACATCAATGAATTTGGGATAATCCTTGGAATTATGTTTAAAACCGCATTGACCACAGCCAAAGCTTTGTGGTTTTTTATTTTAAATTTAAGGGTCTTCTGTTTAGGCCCCCAAGCTTACTTCTTCGCAAGGTGGGTTTCTGCGATCAGCGGTTTAGCAACGGTGATATTGTTGTTTTTTTGGGTGAGGCGTTATTTTAATTCCCAGCGCATAGCTATTTTAAGCGCTTTACTATTGTTGATTTTGCCCAGCCATGTGTTCTATTCAAGATTGGGAATGCAGGAAGCTTTAAGCACGCTGTTATTTTTAAGCGCCATTTATTTGTATATGTTCAATGAGCGTGTTCGTTGGCCTTTTTTTGTTTCCGCATTCCTTTTAGCCTGTGTTTATTTTACTAATTACCGCATGATCATCGCTCCTGTTTTTATAGCTTTTATTGAATTTTTTAGTTTTTTTACATCACGAAAAATACGCTGGGTAAAAATAGCCGTTTATTTGGCTTTATTTTACGGGATCGTATTTTCCACCGGAAGCCTTTACGGCGGTGTCAACAATCATGTGACCTTTGCCTGGATGTTCCACCAGGCCCAGGATAACGGCGGCGGATTTAATCCCGTCAATTTCTTTTCCTTCCCGTATTATGTTTTTGCCCTGGAAGGTTTTTTCTTTGCCTGTTTTTTTTGGGGGAATATTTATTTGTTCAGGTTTAAAGAACGCTCAAAACTGCTTCCCTTTTGTTTAGTCATTTTGCAGATGTTGATCTTTTCTTTTGCCCCGGAAAAAGGCGCCAGGTATTTGTGTGTTGTCCTGCCCTTTATGGCGGCCGCGGCGGCAGTGATCATCGATGATTGCGCACAAAGATATGAAGCCTCAAGGGTATGGGTTTTAACAATGGCAAGTCTGGCTGTCGTGGGGATGATTTATCTTTCAGGTTCTATTGCTATGGCCCGCACGGATTATGAAAATGCGGTGCGTTTTATTACCGGCCATGACCCTCAAGCTGTCATTGTAAGTACCCAGCCTTTAGTGGAAGGGCTTTTTCTTGATGAAGACAAACAGATCATTGCCTGTCCGAAGGATTTGTATTCATTGGCGATGATGTATAAACAGGGGGCCAGGTATTTGATTTTAGATCCCCAGGCGTATATTACATGGACCAGTAATGGCAGAAGATTTTCTCCGCCTCTGGAAGATTTTTTGGAAATCGTGCTTAAAAGCGTCCCCCCGCTTGAGACATTTCCTCATTTAAACAAAATCCTTTTAAAAAGATTTGTATTAGACCATAATGAGCAGTTATTAGACTCTATTAAATTCTTATCTGTTGCCCAATCCGAAGAATATGGAAAAATAAGGGTGTATGACCTGACATCAGTTTTTGCTATAATAAAAGAAGGCCAAGGAGCATTAAAATGACATATAAAGAATTTACCGCTCAAATTGAAAATTTCGACGGGCAGTACAACAAAGACATCAACGAGTCCACTTATTTTTCATTTCCTATCGGGCCTATCCTGGAAGCTGAAAGCAAATTAGCCGAAAGTTCGGAAAAATCTATTGCCTATTTCTCCATGGAATACGGCCTGGCTCCCAGTATTTATAATTCTTTTCAACTTAACCGTCCGATGAGTGAGAAAAATAAATTCTTTAACCATCAGGTATTTTCCAATTATTGGATTTCCGATTATGTGTTTAAAATTGATATCCATAAAATGCTGGATATCCCTATTTATAGCGGCGGGCTTGGGGTCCTGGCCGGGGACACGGTCAAAAGCATCGCGGATTTGGGATTATCTGTAGTGGCCCTGGGTGTTTTGTGGAACAAGGGTTATTTCAAACAGAACTTTTGGTATAAATACGGCCAGGTGCCCGAAGAGCTTTCCTGGGACCCGCATTCTTATCCGGGGCTGATCCCTTTAAAAAACCGGATACGCATTACCACCAAACAGGGTGATTTGGTTTTACGTTTGTGGAAATATTATGTTTACAGTTATGATAAAAAACATGTTGTCCCGCTGGTTTTAATGGATTCCAATCTCCCTGAAAATAATGAGCATTTCCGCAAATTGACTGACCAGCTTTACCGCAGTGATGAAGTCTCATGGCGTATTTTCCAGCGTTCCATTCTTGGGATCGGCGGCATGAAAACAATTGATGAATTGAAAATACAGGTTGCTACCTATCATTTGAATGAAGGGCACGCGGCTTTTGCTCTGGTTGAAAAATATATCCAACTGGACGATAAGGCCCGAATGGAAACAGAGAAGAAAAAATTTGTATATACCTGCCATACTCCTGTGGCCGCGGGGCATGACCGTTTTCAAATAACTGACCTTCAAGAGATTTTCACGGATGATTATGTCGAAGCTGCCAAAAAATTCGGCAAGGAAACCCCAAGTTCTAAAGATATTAATTTGACCCATATTTGCTTGGACAATTGCCGACATGTCAACGCGGTGGCGCAAAAGCATGGTGAGATCATGCGCCTGCAGTTTCCGGGCTATGCCCAGCGTATTGATGCCATCACCAACGGTGTGCACGCGCATACGTGGGTATCGGAGGCCTTTGCCCAATTGTTCGATAAATATTCCAGCGTCTTCGGTGATTGGCGTTCTGATCCCAACAGGCTTGAAGGAGCAGGCCAGCTTATAAAGGATGAAAATTTCAGGAAAGATATTTTTCAAGCCCATCAGGCCAATAAACGTAATTTATTGGATGTGGTCAAGCATTGGAAATTGCAGGAAGATATCCTGACGATTTGTTGGGCCAGGAGAATCACTAATTATAAAAGACCGTCTTTATTGTTCCAGCATATCAAGGAAGTTTTGAGTATTGCCCATCACACAGGCCCTTTGCAGATCATTTTTGCAGGCAAGTCCCATCCAATGGACACGACGGGGGCGGGACATATTCAAAATATCATGGAACACGTTGACCGGTTAAATAAGGATTTTAAATCGGTCAAGGTCCTGGTTTTGGAAAATTATGACACCTATTTCGGTAAACTCCTGAGCAATTCCGTGGATGTCTGGCTAAATAATCCTTTGCCGCCTTTTGAAGCGTCCGGCACCAGCGGGATGAAGGCAATCCTCAACGGTGTTCTTCAGCTTTCAACCCTGGACGGCTGGGTGGTGGAAGCAGAGCATGATGATATCGGCTGGATTTTTGGCTATCGTCATCAGGGCCCGGAAATAGGTGATGAAGGCGACTTGCGATTGGAAGAAGATTCCAAAGCTTTGTATGCCGCGCTTAAAGACGCGACCGGCTTATATTACCGCACGAATAAGAATGGGGCCATAGACATTCACAGCCCCTGGATCGACAAGATGGTCCATTGCGTTCGCCGCGCGGGGTTCTTTAATACCCAGCGCATGGTGCAGGAGTACAAGGCTAAAATGTGGACATAAATATTTAGGGAATACAAGGATATATTTTTTTCACGGTACGCATACCCCCCCAACCCCCCAAACTCGGCACTCCGTGGCTACTATCGTAAGCAGCCCCTCCGTGCCTGGGGGGAACAACACCTTATCAAAAAATATATCCTTGTATTCCCTGAGCATGTATTAACAGTGGATAGTATAATTTTCACCCTCTGACCCACAAAAACTGGTGAAATCCCAAAATCCTTGACGAATACAAAAGAATATATTATATTCTAATTAAAGAACAGGAGGGGCTATGTCCAAAACAGTCACTATAAGATTATCTGATCAAGATTACAGGGCAATTTCAGTCGTTGCCAAACACGAGAGAAGGCCGATTTCTAATTTCATTACTCATAGGGTCATGGCGGCAATAGCCGATTTGAATACTGTTGATAATGCAGAAATGAAAGAAATCTTATCTAACGAGAAGGTCATCAAGAGCATTAAAGGCGCACGAAAACAATTAGCGCAAGGGAAAGGCCGGTTCGTTGTTTAATTTTCAGATATATGAAACCCAGGACTACCTTGACCAGCTTGAAGAACTGCTAGGTAAAAAGAAAGCTGCATTTAACAAGAAGCTCCATGAATATGTTTATCCGCAGTTAAGGCGACAGCCGTATTTCGGAAAGAACATCAAAAAATTAAAAGCTTTTTCACCTCCATCATGGCGATACCGTGTTGGGGATATCCGGCTTTTTTACCAGATAGATTCTAATGGTAATATTGTGTTGATGACCGCAGCTATGTTGCGTAAGGATGCTTATCAGGACTGATAGATTAGCTTTAAAACCTACCACCTAACCCACAAAAATTTGCCGAAATAGCATCTATAGTGTAAGCTTACCCATATATGCCACATCATTTAAATTTAAGGGTTATTATAGCCCAAGGGCTTATTTTTGCCTTTTTGCTCAATTCCTTAGGGCCCTTGCCGGCCGCACAGGCGCAGGATATGGCTTTGCCTGTGCCCGGGACCATGGTGCCGTTAAGCCCTGCTTTTAACCCGCCAATTCTCAAAGGTATTAAAGTACATCCCGATAATCCTTTCCGTTTTGATTTTATCTTAGATCGTGGGGACTCTCAAGAGTCAAGCCAAGCCCTCAAAGAAGAATCCAGTAAGCTGATTAAGTATTTCCTTGCCTCTTTGACCATCCCTGAGAAAGACCTGTGGGTGAATTTATCCCCCTATGAAAAAAACCGTATTGTTCCTGAAAGTTTCGGCCAGACGGAAATGGGCCGCGACCTGTTGGCTGAAGATTATATGCTCAAGCAAATAACGGCCAGCCTGATCTATCCGGAAGGAAAGACGGGCAAGAGATTTTGGAAAAGTATTTATCAAGAAGCGTCCAAGAGATTTGGGACAACGAATATTCCCGTTAATACCTTTAATAAAGTTTGGATTGTTCCTGAAAAGGCTGTTGTGTATGAGAACGCCAAGGCCGGGACAGCGTATGTGGTCGAAGCAAAATTAAAAGTCATGCTTGAGCAGGATTATTTAGCATTGTCCAAACACCAAGGCCAACCCACAAACGCCCTCGGCTCCAAAATCATCCGCGAAATCGTCATTCCGCAATTGACCAAGGAAGTCAATGAAGACAAAAATTTTGCCCAGCTACGCCAAGTTTATAACTCACTAATCCTGGCCACTTGGTACAAGAAGAAGATCAAGGACAGCATTTTAGAGCAGGTGTATGCCAACAAAAACAAGGTGGCCGGTGTCAACATCGATGATCCGCGGGAAAAAGAAAGGATTTACCAGAGGTATTTGCAGGCTTTTAAGAAGGGGGCGTATAACTACATTAAAGAGGAGATCGATCCTGTCAGTCAGCAGAGTGTGCCCAGGAAGTATTTTTCGGGGGGAGAATTGTTTACAGATTTAGCTATGAATTCTGCTTTACATATAGAGGATGTACAAAACGTTCGGGGTTTACCTGAATCAACTGGTAACTATATTGTGTCAGCAGATATGACAGATGCGGCGATGAGGAAGGTGGAAGCGGGGAAGGTATCGACGAAAGATGCGGCGATGAAAAACACGGGAGAAATAAGTCAAATTAATGAGGCTAGAACAAAAGAAGAAATTGATAAAATAATTTCTCAATGGATGAAAGGAAAAAGACATTTCAATTTACGAAAAGTTTTAATTCAAGAAAGAACTGAACATACTGAGGACGCGGTTTTATTATATGCAGGCCAGTCAAACAATCCCATCGGCGTTTTATTAGCGATTGGACGAAGGAACCCTAATGGAGAATTATTTCTTTGGGAAATAGTCGTTGTTGAAGTAGCAATTAAAAATCAGCACCTTGGACAACAGTTACTGCAAAAATTTGTTGATCAATTCGGTGAAAGAAATGCTATTAAAACATATCTGATATCATTAACAGGGGGACAACATGCTTGGGTGAAGTTTCATAAAAATTTAGGTTTTTTTAAAATTCCTCCTTTTGGATATTTGCGACTACCAAGTCATGTAGGACGAGGAGATGCGGCAATGACGGGGATGGGGGTTGATGGGGCGATGATTGCTGAGTCAAGTAAAAATACAATCATGAGACACCTAATTAAGGAAAATTTAATTGCTCGTTTGGAATACTCTCAAGAAGAAATTGAAAAATATCTCTCAGATTTTAATGCTGAAAAAATCACCACCCCTGATCATCCTGCCATGGGTTTTATTAATAATCTTAAAGCCAAAGTTGACCTCATTGCCCAAGTGACGGCCAAGAGATTTTTTAAAACATTCTCATCTGAAACGCTTGAACATTTAAGAATGATCTACGCGATGGCTACGGAAAACGCGATTGATTCATTTTTACAGAAAATGGACAAAATGCCGGCCACTAAAGACAAATTACATATAGAATTTTATATTTATAGGCTAGAGGCTGGATCGCAAAATAATTTGGGATTGGCAGTGGTCAATAACGGGATTCCCTTTGATTTAAGGGAAACCACAGAAGATAAACAAAGACTCAGAAAAGAACTACCTCTTGGGCAGTGGCGCCGTACAGGGGGATCGGGTATAGCCATGAGTGAATATACAGTTGATGCTATCAAAGGTTTGTCAGTTCAAGGAGCCAAGCCCGATATCACACTTTACGACCGGCGGGTTGTATTGGACAATGAAGATGGAGCAGTTTTAAATATTGGATTAAAAGTCGAAAATGCGGCGAGGACTGGGGTGGGGAAAGATGGGGCGATGAATGCAGAAAATGTTTTAGAGTCGGTGTCATCGGCCAATTCTTTAAAGAAAGATGAAATACTTGATCTTCCATTTACTGGACTAAACTACGAAGATATCGTGCGTGACTCACAAAGGCCTGATTCCATCGCATATTCAATCAGATCAAAAGAAGATAACCGCTTGTTCGGATATATTGTTGCCTACCCTCTGGATCGGGAAACCCTTTATGTTATGGCTGCATCGGCTAAATTCAATGGTATATTTCCGCGTTTATACATGAAAATAACGACCGAGGCAAAAAAGAGAGGCTTTAAAAACTTAAAAGCAGTGTTAAGGCCTGAAGGTATCCGTTCAGGTGTTTATCGTTTGTTGGCTCCGAGGGGCAGAGTTGTCGAAATTAAATACATGCGGACCGCTCGGTTTCAACATCAAATCGATTCCGAGGTCAGGGCGATCCAACAAGAGCAGGACCGTAAAGTGATGTTTACAAAACTTGAAAATTTAATAAAACGTTATCCTATTTCCATTATGGTAATTGAAACCCCTCTTTACCCTTCAAATAATCCAGCCATGATGGGGAATGCCAAGACAGGCGGAATCGACCTAACCTCTGACAAAGCCCTTTCTGTCCAAAATAACGGCCAGGGGATTAAATTCCACCTTGACTCCGCGCAGCTGCAAGAACTGCAAAACGCCCCTGGTTTTGTGCCGGTGATTATCAGTATTCAGCCTTTGGGTGATTTGCGTTTATTTTTGGGGATACAACAGGATGCTAAAGATTCAGTTACGGCCTGAATTACGGAAACTATTTATGCGGTATCGAAATAGTGTTTTTGTCAAAATCAATGACACATTTTGATTTTTTAAGGAAATTAAGACCAAGTAATCCGTCAGCCTGGAATTGGGATGGCAGGTCATGAATGAGGACGGGCATATTTCGGTATTCGACGCCGAAAGCTCTAAATATACTATTGTCTTTGGGATTAAAGGAAAAAATAGTCATGGATTATAAAGCGGCTGCGAAACCTTTAGGAAGAGTATCTGCCGCACATTCAATAAGAGGTCTTTTCACTTGGGGGGATTTTAAAAGAAGTTGATAAATTCTTTCGCGTTTGCGGTTGTGAGCGATGAGCCGGCCATACAAGGGGGTTGTGGTGGACTCATCCATTTTGTCGATGTCGATCAAAAGCCATTCACGGGTATGATGAAAACGTTTTTTGATGGCCTCGATTTTTTCAGACTTTATCTGTTTCATAATTAAAAATACCATAGACCCAGTTGAGCGTCAAGTTTTATTATCAGCTTGAGTTTCAATCCTAGTTGCAATCCATGTTTCAAGCCATATAATGCTTTTGAAAATTTGAAAATAATTTGAATTTCATGATACAATTAAAACCATGCAACAATATTTAGATTTAGTTCAACACATTTTAGACCATGGCGAAGAGAAGAAGGACCGTACAGGGACGGGCACGCTTTCTGTTTTTGGTTATCAATCCAAATATGATCTGCGCCAGGGCTTTCCGCTTTTGACGACCAAGAAGGTCTTGTTTGACGCGTTGGTTTATGAATTATTATGGTTTCTGCGGGGCAGTACCAACATTAATGACGATTTGAAACAACACACGCCTATTTGGAACGCCTGGGCCAAGCCCGATGGAGAATTAGGCCCGGTTTACGGCTATCAATGGCGCAAGTGGGAGAAATTTGTATCGGACGGCAAAGGAAATTACCGCAAAGAGCATATTGATCAAATTCAGAATGCCCTTCATCTGATTAAAACTAACCCTGATTCCCGCAGGATCATTATCAGCGCCTGGAATGTGGCGGACATTGATAAAATGGCCCTGCCGCCTTGCCATGCTTTTATGCAATTTTATGTGGTTGGCGGCCGGCTTGATTGTCAATTTTACCAACGCTCGGCAGATGTGGCCTTGGGAGTTCCTTTTAATATTGCCAGCTATGCGTTGTTATTGACCATGATGGCCAAGGAATGTAATCTCACGCCAGGCATACTCGTCCATACCCTGGGGGACGTTCATATTTATCTTAATCATATGGAAGGGCTCAAGCTTCAGTTAGAGCGTACTCCAACGGCCTTGCCGCGTTTGGAAATCCAGAAGAAAAAAGTCCTTGATTACAAGTTTGAAGATTTTAAATTGATCGGCTATCAGCCGGCTGGTTTTATTAAGTTTCCTATCGCGGTTTAAACTCCCCTAACCCCTCTTTATAAAAAAGAGGGGGATATATTATGAAACCATTTTCCATAATAGTGGCTTTTGATTCTCAATATGGGATCGGCAAAAATGGACAATTACCCTGGAATTTGGCCTTAGATTTAAAGCATTTTAAAGAGATCACAACTGCGGTTGTTAATCCAACTAAAAAAAATGCTGTTATTATGGGGCGAAAAACCTGGGTGTCATTGCCTCAAAAATTCCGGCCTTTACCAGGGCGGGTGAATTTGGTTTTAAGTAAAGAGAGTAGGTTAAACCTGCCTTCAGAGGTACTTTGCTCACAAAGCCTGGATGACGCATTAACCCAGTTGTCATCTTCCAATATTGAGAGTAGTTTTGTTATTGGCGGCGCTCAAATTTTTGCCCAAGCCATTGAGCATCCTTTATGCCAAAAGCTATATGTGACGCATGTGCAAGGCGAATATGGCTGTGACGCCTTTTTCCCGCCTATCAGCCGGCAGTTTTTCCCCATTAGTGCCTCCGAGCAGTACCAGGAAAAAGGCATTAGTTTTCAATTTTCTGACTATCTGCGTCATTGATCGAAGCCTTTCAAATTAAATTTTAGATAACGTTTTCTGGAAAGTCATTAATATATCGGCAACTCATTTAATTACAATGAGTTCCAAGAATATTTGAATTTAAGGATTTTTTGGCTTTTTTTACTTTGGCCTTAGATTACAAGTAAAACTTCGTGTATACTTTACATAAGGTTCAATTTAACATGGGGAGGTGCAGATTTGGCGATGAACAATGCTAAAACGGTCCTTATCGTTGATGATGAACCAGCCATATCGCAGCTTTTGAGCATTCTTTTAAGTTCTCACGGGTATATTCCCAAGGTAGCGGTCACGGGCAAGCAAGCCTTAGAGTGCGCATCAGACAATATCGATTTAATTCTTTTAGATTTGCTCCTTCCTGATTTAGAAGGCATTAATATCTGCCAGAAGCTCAAATCCAATATTCAAACCAGGGACATCCCCATCATTATTATCAGCGGCCTGCAAAATAAGTCCGACCGGGTTGAAGGTTTATATTCCGGAGCAGAGGACTATATAACCAAACCTTTTGAACCGGAAGAACTGTTTGCGCGTATGGATGTGGTTTTTCGCCGTCATGATATGAGAACAAATGCGGATACCCCTCAACATCATCAAGAAATCATCGGGGAATTAAAACGCATTATCGATGAGGAATCCATTAATGTCCGTTTTCAGCCGATCTATTTTCTTAAGCCCATGCGTTTACTGGGCCTTGAAATGTTAAGCCGTCCGCAGACAATTTCGCCCATGTTAAATCCGGAAATATTTTTTAAATCTGCCTTAAAATACGGTGTTTACTACGAAGTAGAAATGATCGGGTGGCGAAAAGCCTTAAAAATGGCATCTGAGAATTTTGACGGCAGGCAGAAATTATTCTTGAATTGTGATCCTTATTTACTGGAAAGTGAGAAGTTCAAAACAGTCAAAGAGGTGTTTTCCGGTTATGGGATCTCCAGCAATGAAGTTTATCTGGAAATAACGGAACGGTCTGCTGTTAATTCTTTTGATACTTTTTATGAAAGGATCCGTGATTTCCGTCAAGATGGTTTTAAAATCGCGGTGGATGATATGGGGGCAGGTTATTCGAGCCTGGAATCCATCATAGAAATAAAGCCAGAAGTGATTAAATTAGACGGGCATATAGTTAACGGGGTAAGCCATGATCCGTATAAAAACAGTATCGTTAAACTGTTTGTTGCGTTTTGCCGAGAAAACCGCATTATTTGTGTGGCCGAAGGCATTGAAAACAAACAAGATTTTGATGCGTTAATCGAGTTGGGAGTAGACGCGGGCCAGGGGTATTATTTGTGCCGTCCCGCTGACATCCTGGACCTTCCGGCGATGCAAGCCTTACAGCTATAAAACTTCTTGAGCCCCATGTCCAGCTGTGTTAATATCCATAGATGTTTAAAAATCTGTTATTTTTATTAATAATTCTTTTATTGGGCGGTTGTTCATCACCCAAGAAGATAATCATACCCGATTCTCCAGCTGCCGCTCCCTTGATCACGGGTTCTGTGGTCAATCCATCAGCCCTTGAAAAGGGGGGAACGCTGGTTTTAAGTTCATTTCAACCAGGGACCGGTGCGGCAGCGGATGATGATACTGATCGAATGTCCCTGATGATGATCAAGGGAATCAAAGACACTTTAACTGAGGAAAACACCCATTTTACTATTTTTACCGATGAACAAAAAGACTCGGATTTTTATCTGGACGGGCGTATTGAAAATTACGAGCGTAAAGGGAACATAGCTCACCTGATTATTGACGGTGAAATAGAATTCAGTGAAACAGGCGAGAAAGTCATTTTATTTCAGACCTCCGCCGTTATTGATCTAAAAACCCAAAATCTTAAAACAGTGGCTTACCAGATAGGTGTGGGCATTGCCCATTTTATAGGCAGGGGGTCTTCGTGATTGTGGTAACAGGTGCCGCGGGATTTATCGGCTCTTGCCTGGTGGCCGAATTAAACAGCCGCGGCCGGTTTGATTTAATTGTGGTGGACCACTGGGACGGAGAGGATGACCCCAAGCGAAAGAACCTGGGCCACAAGCGCTATCATCGTTATTTTGACAAGGCAGAATATTTAAAACTGCTTAAGCGTGACCAGTTTGATTTTGACGTGGAATGTATCCTGCACATGGGCGCTTGTTCATCCACGACCTTGCAAGATGCTGATTATTTTGAGAAAAATAATTTTGAATACAGTTGTGCGGTGGCCCAATGGGCCATAAAAAACAATGCCTGTTTGATCTATGCCTCTTCCGCGGCGACCTATGGCGACGGCGGATCCGGATATAGTGATGACGAATCCCTGATACCTCGTCTTAAACCATTGAATCTTTATGGAGAGTCCAAGCAAAAGTTTGATGAGTGGGTATTGCAACAAGGTCTTCAAGGCAAGATCACCGGATTGAAATTTTTTAATGTATTCGGGCCTAACGAGTATCATAAGGGGGACATGCGCAGTGTGGTGTCCAAAGCTTATGAGCGTGTCGTATCCGAAGGGAAAATGTCCCTTTTCAAATCGTATAATCCCAAATATAAAGACGGCCAGCAAATGCGTGATTTTATTTATGTCAAGGACGCGGTTGATGTTGTCATGTTTTTTATGGAGCATCCGTTAATTAACGGAATTTATAATCTAGGAACAGGCAAGGCGCGCACCTGGAATGATTTGGCCCATGCATTGTTTGGGGCTGTTGGTCGTGTACCGAATATTGAATATATAGAGATGCCGGAAGTCTTGCGCGGCCGTTACCAATATTTTACAGAAGCTATTATGACTAAATTACAAAAAGCCGGTTATACTAAAGCTTTTACTTCCCTGGAAGACGCGGTCAAAGATTATTGCAGTTATTTATCAAGAAAAGTTTATTGGTAAATGAGTATCATCGGGTGACCGAGGGTGGGGCCTCCCCAGCGAGCGCAGGCTTTTGCGAGCACGCTGGGGAAACCCGAGGGCAGGACCCGATGATCTAAGGAGGAAAATTTCCTATGATACTTTTTATAATTTTGGGAGTGGTGGTATTCATCACCTTTATTGTTTTAGGTGTTTTATTTTTTATGTTAAGCAGAGAAGCCCAAAAAAAAGAAGAAGAAAAAAAGGCCGTTCCCTTAACGGATTTAAACCAGCTAAAAAAAGATTTATCTATGGGGCTGCTTGAACCGCAAAAGCCCAAAGCCCCCAGGCTTGAAGCTGAAATCATCCCTCCATTTGAGCCCAAGGTTTCATTGCCGACCCAGGCTGTACAGGTCCCGATCCCGGTTGAGGACGATGTATATAAAAAACGTGCTAAAGAGCTAGAAGAAGAATTACGGACAATTACACTTAAAGCCGAAGGCCAGTCGGATGAAGCCAAGCGTCTGATTGAAACATTGACCCAGGAAAATGAAGCTCTTAAAAGCCAAAGAGCCAGTTTAGAACAGGCCCAACAGAAGCTGGTCGAACTGCAGGGGGAATCATCAAACTTAAAAACCGAGAATGCCAATTTACAAACTCAATTGGAAACAACCAATGCCAAGGTGGGTCTTTTGGAAGGACAGATGGCTGCTATAAAAATTCAAATGGAAGAAGAGACTAGCCGTGCCAATGCGGCGGTGACTGAATTAAACCGTGAAAAAGAAGCTTTATTGTCAACTCCTAAGCCGGAAGTTGACCAGACCCTTCACCAGGAACTGGAAATTTTAAAATCCGAACAAATCCAGTTAAAGCAAAAGATCGAAGTTTTGGAAAAATCCAATCAGGAATTACAGTATGAACTGATCAAAGCCAGGGCACAGTCCAGCGGACTGGAGCGGGTCAGTTTTAATTATAAGAATCAGTTGGAAGATTTTTTCAAGAAAGTCAATACGGCGCAAGCCAGCAATGAGCAATTATCCCAGGTCAAAAACCGGCTGGAGGGAATGGTGGAAGAAATAAAGGTACAAAATGAGGAATTGGTCAAACGTGACCAGCTGGCCCAATTTGAATTAGAAAAGAACCGCTCGCGATTAGCAAGCCTTGAACGAGAATACGAAGACTTCAAGGCCCGTGCACAGCAAAAGGACCAATAATGCGTTTTATTTTAATCGTTGCGGCCGTTTGTTTGTGCTCTTCCTGCGCTGTTTGGGACGGTACCGTCGAGGTTGGTAAAACCCTATGGGGTTCATCGACAAGAGTTTTAGAACAAGAAAGGGACAAGGCCATTACCAAGACCTATGATAAGCCTTATTGGGATTGCGTGCGCAAATCTTTGGCCGTAGTAAGTAAAAAACATTGGGTGATATTTAAAAAGGACGAGGTCAAAGGGTATATGATTGTGATGGGGGTCCAGGGTGCTGTTAATACCACAGAGATCGGCATTTTTTTTGATGAACTGTCAGATAATCAAACACGAATTGAACTTTCTTCTTTGAGTACTAACGCAAAACGCACTGTAGCCAGAAATTTATTTCATGGGTTAGACATCGCTTTCGGTTACTTGCCGCCTGACCCTCCGGAACCTAAAGAGCCGCCAAAAACCGATCAAAATGGAACACCAACACCTACACCTTCACCAACGCCTGCGCCATGATTGAAAACGAATTTCTTTTTTTAGGTTTATTAGCAGCAGGGCCAAAACACGGCTATGAAATCAAACTTCAGCTGGAAGAAGACCTGGCTCCTAATATTGGCCTGCAAATTAAATCGATTTATTATCCCTTGGAAAAAATGGAAAAAACCGGATTGATCGAGAAAGACATGGGCCGAAGGGAAGGCCGTTTTCCGGAGAAATATGTTTACCGCATCACCCCCAAAGGCAGAAAGAAGTTTGATGAACTCATTGAGCATAGTTTCTTGTCTGTAGAACGCCCTTTTTTTCAAATTGATTTGGCTTTTTATTTTTTACCTTTGGTGGATAAAAACATGGCCAAGCGCCGGCTTAAAGTCAGGTTTACCTTGTTAAAAAAGGTCAAAAAAGAGCTGACCCTCCTGCAATCCGCTGCAAAAACGAAGATCCTAAGCCTAATCCTGCAGCATGACCTGGATTTGGTGGAAGCTGAAATAGGCTCGACTCAAAAAATCATTGATCAATTATAAAATATATCCCTTGATGTTATTAAGAAAGCGCTTTCTCAAAAACAACCTTGAACACTTGTTTTTAGTATATTTATATGTCATATTTTAATTACATATGCGAAAAGCCCCATCTATCAATATTTGTATTTTAATTGCCTTCTTGGCCAATATGCTTGGCCCTTTGCCAATAGCTATGGCGGATGATTTTCGTCTGCCCGCTCCTGGGGTTATGGTCCATTTAAGCCCGGCGTTTACCCCGGTCATTATGAGAGGGATGGAAGTTTTTAAGAATGACCCATTGAAATTTAATTTTATTGTTGATGCCGGAGATATATCCTCAAACACCTCTATTATTCAAAACGAGAGCAAGAAGCTTATTTCCTATTTCCTTGCTTCATTGACCGTTCCTGAAAAAGATTTATGGGTCAATCTGTCACCTTATGAAAAGAACCGTATTATTCCTGAGGCTTTTGGGCAAACAGAAATGGGCCGCGATACCCTGGCCCAAGACTACGTACTTAAACAAATTACCGCAAGCCTTATTTATCCTGAAGAAGAGACCGGCAAGAAATTTTGGAAACGAGTGTATGTAGAAGCTGCGAAGAAATTCGGTAGTACCGATATCCCCATTAATACATTTAATAAAGTGTGGATTGTGCCCGACCAGTCCGTCATTTATGAAAACAGTAAAACTAATTCTGTGTTTATCGTCAAGAGTACCTTGAAAGTGATGTTGGAACAAGATTATTTATCCATGCAAAAGCATAACTCCGTGTTGCCTTTGGCTACCCGTAACGACTCCGCCTCAATAGGGGCTAATATTGTCAGAGAAATCGTCATTCCGCAATTAACCAAGGAAGTTAATGAAGGGAAGAATTTTGCCTCCCTGCGTCAATTGTACAGTTCTTTGATCCTGGCTACCTGGTATAAACAGAAGCTTAAAAACAGCATTTTAGATAGAGCCTACATTAATAAAAATAAAACAGATGGGATAAATTCCGATGACCCGAATGTTAAGAATAAGATATATGCCCAGTACCTACGGGCTTTTCGAAAAGGGGTTTACAATTATATTAAAGAAGAGTCAGATCCTGTCACCAATCAGATGGTCCCCCGTAAGTATTTTTCTGGTGGTCTAGAATTAATTGTTAAATTACGAAATGCAAAGGCTTCTGATGCCCAGCAAGCCATGGTGGCACAAACCAACCAAGGGGATAAAATTTTTCGAGTAACTGCCGGGGGTGCTTTACGTACGTCATTTATTCGAGGAAAAGTTAAAGAAATTCCAGGCACACTTTTGTTTCATTGGAGATTAAGAGTCAGGGCTGAATCTCCTAAGCCTTCAAAGTTTTATTTTGATTCAAAACATACAATTGCGGAATATTGGCTGGTTGATGATCAATTGTCACAATACGGGATACAGGCGTATCATCTTACTGATATCAACGGGAATTTGATTATAGTCACTACATCTGCTTTAAGCAAAGATTACAAATTGATGTTCGAAGCCAAATATCATGAAGAAGAAGAGTTTAGATATAGGTCCCAAGGGAAAACACAACAGGAAGCGCACATTCTTGCTTCTGCCAAAGAAGTCGCTATTTATAGCCGTGAGCGAAAGCTAACACCTTTACATGAGCATATGATTCATGATCCCAATATCTCTACAGAGGAGTTAATGGTTTTGTATACAGAAGATCGATCCAATCATTTGTATGCAGTTTACCAGGAGTTGGGATCGTATTATTTGGGAAAGTATTTAGCTTATCAGATGATCTTTCATAATGCTGTCAAGGCAGAATTAAAGCAAAGACTTGCGGCTTTGGGTGAGGATTTACCTATGCTCCAATTTACCAATGGTTTTTCAACTATTGAAAAATTAAGAGTAGGGATTACCTATAGACATGAGGATATTAATATATTGGCTTTGATAATGCTATTACAAGATATAAGCCCGACTGATGTTTCAAACAATATTCTGCATTTAAATGATTTTCGTGAGCAATTAAAATGGCTTCGCACCAGCCGGTTTCTCGCTGATCATGAAGAGGAAACAGCTTTTGTGGCTGAAGAAATAGCAGATTCAGATATCCCTGAACATATGCCAGAAATTGTTAAAAAGTTGCCTCCATTTATGCTATCAAAAGACTCGGGACCCAATTTTCGTGATGGCATACTAGGGGCGGTTTTAGGAACAGCGCTATTAACCTTAGTTGGAGGGGCATGGTGGGCTTTAAGTGATAATACCCCTCGAAACCAAACCTCTCAAGAATCCGGCGCTTCTCAAGTCAAAGGTCCTACAACAAGATTATCAGATGTACAAAAACCACCTTCTCTTTCGTCATCAACAAATATTCCCGAAAGGGAATTTAAACCTCGATATGAACCGGCCAGGCCTGCTAACTTAGAGCTCAAGCACAAGGCCCTCATTAATCAAGATGTTTCGATATTTGATAACGCAGGATTTGAACAAGTAAGCGCTAAAGGAACGGCGCTTAGGAACCTTGAAGAGAGACAACTATTAGCAAGTTTTACGCCCAGATGGTTAAAAGTGATCTCTGGCCAGGAAAATCTTCCGCAGGGTACGACCTTTGTCCAGGCAAGATATTCCACATTCGAAGCTGGGGGGATCGTTACCAACCGCATTCGGCCTGACATTATTTTAGATACGGCTGATCCAAGAAGAATTGTTATTCAAGCAACAATATCCCCCAAACGCAAAGGTGAATTCCTTGAGTTTCCAACGATCCCCAAATGGGGAGTTTATAGCGTGGAAGGAGATATTAGTATCAATCCTGATGGGACTGCCGCTGAAGATATTGGTTCCTCTAAAACAGTAAAAATCACTTTAGCGCCGTCACGTGCACGGTTTGATTTTACTCATATGCCCAGGGGGAATTTAGATGCAGAATTTAAAGTTCTTGAGAGCGAACCTATTTTTGCAGAGTTGGCCCAGAAACTAAGAGATGCGCGCGGTGATTTTGAGAAAGCCAGATCTATTATCAGCGAAGCGATACATCAATGGATGGAATATGACAAATATTATGATACTGATATAGGTCAAACCTTCCTGAGCCAGTTTGCTGAGATATTAAAAAGAGATGGTGTTATGTATTCTGAATGTGATCTTGGGAGCTATGTTGAAGGTATTCTTTATATTTTTGCAGGATTTAATGTTGTTTTTGACGTTGGGGTAAGACATCAGGGAGAAGATGAGATTACCGGAGTTGAACGGCATGCCATGCTGGAAGTAGAGACAGAAAAAGGTGAAATGGAGCCTGTTGACTCTACAGATGATATGGAGATGGCTCCAGGGGCACAAGCTGGCACTGTTAAGGCTGCTACCTCCAAAACTCCCTACACCTATGAGCGAAAAGTTGAGCATCCCTCACTGCTTCAACCCAAAATATGGGATCAAGGGCCTGTATATGGAGAGATGAAAATTATTAGCGGCGGGGAACATTTAGAATCACGATTAGTCTCTTGGTTAAAGATTTATACCAATCTGGATGCCAGTTCGCAAATTGAGCCTATCGCTAATTTGAATGATCCTAGAAGAATTGTTATCCAAAGAGAAATGTCTAATATTAGAAAAGGTGATTATATAGGGTCGTTTCAAAACCAAATGGGTTGGGCTCTTGCGCATGTAGAGGGAATCAAGGTTGATAAATGGGGAGTTGCAGAAGAAGATATCCCTGCAGATCAACCGCATATTGTTACTTGGACCTTGGCTCCGGCAATTAATATTGAGAGGGATATTGCCAATGCTTCGAACGATTCTTTAGTACGCGAATTTGAAATCTTGCGCTCAGACCCATTTTTTGCCAATGTTGCCAAAGATTTAAAAAATGCCAAGGGTGATTTTAATAAAATCCAAGCCATTGTCTGGCAGAGCCTCCAGAAATGGCTGAGGCCCAATGTGAATTTTAAAATTGATCCGGGCAAAAGCTCTATTTTTGATATGTTGAGCAAGATTGTTTCCAAGCCCGGGGATCATTTTATGTATGCCGATGAGTATATGGTTTATGAATATGCTTTATTAATGTTTAGGTTTGCGGGGGTACCTACAGCTATTGTTGATGCCTGGGACCGGGGACTTTATTTACAAGATTCTCATGGGAAATGGAAGCCGTATTACATCCGTCTGGGCGCAGAGAATCCTTACAATGAAACTATTCCCTTTGAAAAAGTAACGCCTGGACAATTCTTTAAAACAGACTTCATTTTTAATTCTCCTTATCGGTCGGGTTCATTTAGAAGTGTACAAACAGTTCCTGAGGGCTGGGGGTTAGATATGGTATCCAATTTTTCCGGAGTTGATCGAAAAACAATGTTAGAACTAAATATGGGTTCTTTCAAAGGACCCAAATTTATATTAAGTCAAAACGCAACGCTTAATTTACCAGATGGGATAAAAGGGATAAAGCTTCATACGTGGAAGAATTTTAGAGTGGTCATAAAAGCCTTGGGAGTTAAGGAGGGACGAGTAAAAACCTTAGAGTGGCAATTTAGTTCTACAGGAACAGTTTATTTGACTTCAGACGAGATAGATCGTTTAAAAGAATCGAGCACTATTCCCAAAGACGCTCCTACAATTGAAACTATTCAATTACCTGTTGGAGACCGGGCAAGTCTTTCGAGACAAAGAGAGGGCGGTATTAATTTAGAACATGTGAATCTTAAGATTACAAAAGAAGGTTTGGGGGTGATTACTTCTTTTGATGATTCGGCGCAATTGAACCTGTTAATGAAAAGCAATGGATTAAGTCCAATTATTTATGGGATCCAGCAGTTAACGGTGTCAATGGTTCAAAGTTTAATAAATCAATAAGTGTAGACATTAAACCTTCCCCTTCAATATCCAGCCTTTGACGAGCTTGAGACAGTTTCTTAGAGTGTAACTCACTGCCTTATATATACTTCTTGACTTTTGCGGTTATTATATTAAAATCTTTGTATTAAAATTTTACTAATACGTTTGTCATCCTGAGCGGAGCGAAGGATCTAAAGACGTCTTAAGACTCTTCGGCATATGGCCTCAGAATGACACAGGAATGTAATCTTATGAATGTATATCAAATTTTAACTGATTCCGCGAATGCTTTTGCTCAAAAGCCTGCTATTATATTTAAAGACAAGATAGTGAGCTTTTCGGGTTTAAAAGCTAATGTGCTGGCTTTGGCCAGGGGTTTGCAGGGTTTAGGGTTGGCCCGGGGCAAAAAGATCGCCCTATATCTGCCTAATTGTCCTGAGTATGTGTACAGCTATCTATCTTCCTTTTTATTAGGGGCTGTGATTGTACCTTTGGATTTTATGCTCAAAACTGACGAATTGACCGCTTGTTTGTCCCATGCTGAAGTGGATTTCGTGATTGTTTCTCCTAAGCCGGAGATCGATTGGAAGGGGATACAAGAAAGTATTCCTTCTCTAAAGACTTTTATTGCCTTAGGGCCTGATTTTGAGCGGTTATTTTTAGAAAATAACATGTCTGGACCCCCGATAAAAACATTCGGGGGTGACAATGGGAATAATGAGAATGATCCGGCTTTAATTATGTATACTTCCGGAACAACCGGCCAGCCCAAGGGCATTTTGCTTAATTACAAACATTTGCAAGGCTCGCCTCAGGCCATGAAATATTTTGCGGATTTAAGTGAGCGCGATGTGAAGTTATGTGCCATTCCTTTAAGCCATATCGGCGGGTTTATTTATATTCAAAATTGCATCATTTTTGGCATTACCCTGGTGTTGATGGACCGTTTTCATCCTTTGGAATTTTTAAAAAATGTGGCGCAATATAAGGTCACATGTTTTCATATTGTCCCGCCGATGTATACCGCTATGTTGACGGTCAAGACCATTGATCAGTTTGATTTATCCAGTTTGCGCTGGGTGGTGGTTTTTGGCGCTCCCAATTCACCTGAGATTTTGGAGCGGTTTCACCGGTATTGCCCCAATGCCAAGTTACTTAATGGATGGGGCATGACCGAGACCTGTCCTCCTAATACGGTCACACCTTTGGATAATCCTAACATTGAAAGCGTGGGTAAGCCCGCGCCTAATTGCGAAATTCAAATTGTTGATGACGATGATAAAGTTTTACCCAGGGACTCAGTCGGTGAAATTGTCATTCGCGGCTGGGTGGTGATGCAGGAGTATTACAAAGACCCGCAAGCGACTGCGGCGGCCAAGCGTGGCGGTTGG
>Ga0207051_1010_pt1 | contig 41471 bp, 43 predicted proteins | sample Alteio_BWMinCont_61_FD_153292 | JGI IMG/M metagenome (GOLD analysis project Ga0207051, IMG submission 153292) | Enriched cells from forest soil in Barre Woods Harvard Forest LTER site, Petersham, Massachusetts, United States -... | ecosystem: Environmental > Terrestrial > Soil > Temperate forest >...
ATAACTTCTTTTCGCGCTAACAACAAATTTAAAAGCCTCAAAACCTTGGGAGGTTTCATACTACATGCATATACAATTTCAGAGGACCTCATGGATCCTGATAATAATAGTGTATCTCGAATACGATCAAGATTTTCCATTCTAACTATAAATGCCAAACGCCTTCGATTCTCCATCCATTGACGAGATTTTTCTGGAAATGTTCTAATAACTTTTGGTACATTTAACTCTTCTCTAAATTTATCTGTTGTCCCCCAAATTTTTAAAATTCTACGAGCAAGCATATTTCGATGGGTGCTATTCTGTAATTCTGTTGTTGTAGGATGGTGCCCCAATTCAGTAACAATCTTTTGGTATTGTTCTATACATTCATTTTTTCTGGCATTCTCTTTAATTAAATCCAAATCTTTATCTTTACCTTTATAGGCTGTCAATATCTTCCTTAAGTATGAAACCCCTACGTTATTTATTTTGGCCAATTCATGAAGACTTTTTAAGGGCTGCTATGGAGTATATCGATAATGCTGTGGATGCAGCTTCGATTTGTAAGGAAAGAGGTGAGAAGATTGATGCCCTCTTGAACATAAGTGTCGATATTGAGGAAAAGAAAGTTACGTTCACAGATAATTGTGGAGGTATGTCACCCGATGAATTATGTGATTTGATTTCAAAAGTAGGGAGGTCAAAAAAGAAGTTAGTCCCGTGGGCTAATGGTCAATTTGGTTTTGGTGTTCATGCTTTTAGAGCTTTTGCCAAAGAAGCGACATTTATTAGTAAAAAGAAAATGTCTACAGAGGCTAAAATAAAGATTGATCGAACATGTAACGAGGCAACAGAAGTATCTTGTGAAGAAACGAATAAAATGCAATTAGTTTATCCTGGTACTCGAGTTATCATTTCTAAATTTGATCCTCAGGTGTTTAAAAAAACAATTTTTATGAGAGGACTTATTGGAGAAATAGAAAGACACTTTGATGATGTCTTACGCTCAAAAATGATTAAAATTGTTGTTTCTGGTGGAAAAATGAAACATGAATGCAAGTCATTCGATTACGCGAGTTTGCCAGGAATTCCTTTAAAGGAGGATGTTCCGATCGATTTTGATGGTAGAAAAGTTAAACTTAATATTGATCTTAGAATTTTGGAGCAATCCCAAGAAAATCGTTTACCTGTTTTAACAAATAAACAGAGACGTATTCAGAGCATAATAGATTTAAAAAGTTATAAAAATTATGTTCGTGAGAAAGGGAAGAATATTTCTGTGTGGGCAAATCCTTTTGTTACAGGTTCGATTGAAATTAATGATATTACATCTCCAAATTTAACACGTGATGACCTTAAAGATACACCAACACGAGAAATATTATATGAAAAAATATTTGAAATCCAGGTAAAGCTAGAGGCACAAATCGATAAAGTAATGAATAAGAAATCACAAGATGCATTCAAAAAGCTTAGTAAGGTTATGTCAGATTGTTTATCTCGAATAATGCGCGGGTTTAGACTTCAATATGAACAATTGGCCCCATCCTCTGTTCCAGGACAATTTGAAACAAAGATTATTGAAGATAATGGAGATATTCCATTTGGTAATGGAGAAATTGGTGGTGGAGGAATATGGCAGAATAGATTAAATATAGGAGGCGAAAGAAACGACTTTGATAAATCAGGAGTTGGCGATGAACCGAAAGGAGGAGGAGATGGTGATTTAGAAAAAGCAAAAGGACAAGGTCTTTCAAAAGAACAACTTTTACAATCATCAGGGCCAAGAATCGAATTTCATAATCATGCAGGTGAGGATCGAGTAATTGACTTAGGCAATTCTTTAATTATTAATACTTTACATCCTGATTTTATTAAAAGAAATTTGAGCAAATCAGGAAAAATAAAATTGGACAATCGCTTAATTAGTTATGTATCTGTTATTGTTGCGCCTCCTTGTATACATAAATTATTCGAAAAGAAAGGCAAGGTACCATCAACACTTGAAGCTGGTGCCAATATAATTGATCTTGGATTAAAGTTAGAACAGGAACTATCAAGCACCATTTTGAATGAGGAAATAGAAAAAACCTTGGATTAAAAATGTCTATAAATATTAGTGAAATAATAACGGCCATTGTACCTTTGAATAATACATATCGAGATTCATCTACTTTAACTAAGGTCAAAATAGAGATGTTATGGCAGATAGGAGATGTTTTGCAACGTTTCGATGTTACAAAACCGCATTCATTAGGTTGGGCAATTCAGAAAGAAACTAAAGAAATTATTAAAAGGTCAACTATCATTCGAGGTTGGAAAGTCCGAGCAATATGGCAAAGTAGAAATGAATTATTAAGAGATCTAGGGGAAATGAAATCAATATCAAATCTTTTTGAAATTCTACCTTTGATTGATCCCGCACAAGAAGTTAGAGAAAACCTTTCTTCTAGGCAACTTGCAGAGATATATTCAGAAGCATGCCGAGGCACACCGAAAATATTTAATAAGTACATTAGTGGAATTAAAAAGAAATATTCTCATGGAAGGTTAGGTAAGCCATTAAATAGGGGCCGTTATTTAGAAGCGTTTAATAATGTTGTCATAAAGATAAAAAAGTTAGTTGACTATTTGAGAAGAATAATTAATGACAAGGATGCTTCTAGACGTGATGAGTTTAGAAAGAATGTGCCAATACAAGATTTAATGGCGTTTTCTAATATGTGCATTGCTTTGACAACAAAAGAAAATATTCGTTTATATAAAAGAAATTTTCTAGCAGAATCTTCAACGAATAATGAAGAAATTAAATTTCTTTACAGCTTTTTCTATAGTCTTTTGGAAAAGGAACGTGATGAGGAACGGGCAAGGTTAAGAAGGCTTGTTTCGGCTGATGTTTTTGCCCAAATATCAGATATATTGTCATCCTTGAAGTCAGAAGAAGGTGTGGTTGATTATAGGGAAAGACAAAAGATTGCTATAGATTTATAAAAATTTTATAATCCGGCGTCACCCAGCGCATCCTGAATTAATTAAGGTAACGGCAGATGTCTCCGGATAAATTAAGTAAAACTTATGCCTAAGGAATTTATAAAAAATCATTTTGAGAATTTAAAAAGTCAAAAGAAATTTGATGACGGTTTTATTTCATTACTGACAGAATCAAACGAAACCGGAGAGGATGGGAAAATCACTGCTGGAAAAATTTTGAAATTGATTAAGGAACGGTATGCTCAAAGTAAGAAAAATAAAACTTAGCGGATTTCGAGGTATTTTGAATCTCCAAGAACTTGATTTAACTATTAAGGGCAATGAAGAGCCACGCGCCCTCGTCCTTTATGGTCTTAATAGTTCTGGTAAGACATCGTTTGTTGATGGCCTTGAGTGGTTTTTGTCCGAAAATAGTAAAATCGAATGGCTAAGGAGGGATGAAGCCGAAGAAAAAGCCTATCCGCATCAGGCGGCGAAAGATAAGGGGGTGGTAAGCTTTGTTGATATAGAGTTTTATGATACAGAGAATAAGCTCGGAAAGTTAACGAAAACTTACGACCAGAATAAAATTACGAAACCGATTTTATCTAACGGACAGGAATTTAAGGATACATATTCCGCTTTTGTTATTCGTCCGTATTTTCGCTATTTAGAAGTTGTTGACTTTGTATGCAGCAAAGGGAAAGATAAATATGAGAGATTAGCCAAGTGGATGGGGTTTGAAAATGAGTTTGCGTTTCAGGAGAAAATCGCGCTCGATATCTTACAAGAATTAAAAAAATATGAAAAAGAATTGGCTGATCGAATAGGAATATTTGAACAAAAGTTAAAACAGCTGATAAATGGATCAATATCCGTTGATATCGAAACCCTTAAATTTTGTAATGAAATACTCAAACAGTACAAAATACTTTCCTGCAAGAACATGGGTGAAGTTTGGGAAAAAATTTCCGAAATTAATAAGCAGAAGAGTGCGTCATCAGTCGGAGTAATAATAGATAAGTTGACAAAAGCCGAAACTGCTCTTATCGCTTTTGTGTTGAAAGAAGGTTTATCCAATGAGGTAGTGAAGCTTGAAAAGAAGATTGAGGATTTTAAAAAGGAACAAAAGCGAGTTGAGCAAATCGATGTTATCTCACTATACACGCAAGCGATGAGCATTCTTACAAAGCAGACTGTAATGAATACTAAATGTCCTGTTTGTGGGGAAGAATGGGAACGAGAAAAACTGATTGAACATATTAAGAGTGAGCTGGAACTTCTAAAGAAAACCAAGGAAGACAAAGAGGTGATAGAGCGTGATGCTTCATCTTTGAAAGTTGTAGTCAATAGAGAAGCGACTTCGGTGAAAGAACTTATTGACCGCTATGGGGAGATACAAAGTATTATTAGCGACGTTAAATCTACTGATGCCAAAAGTTATCTTAATTTTCTTAATGATCTTGCTAATACCCTTCCTCGCGTCCTAACAGACACAACCTCACAAATTAAATTAAATAAGGAAGATGTTGAGAAAGTCATCAATGAAAAGAATGCCATTGCAGAGCAAATAAAAACGTACAAAATTAAAATTCAACCTTCAGAAGCTGAATTAAAATTGGCAGAAGATATTGAGAAACTCACGCAAATTAAAGGTAATTGGGAAAATTTAGAAGAAGCTAGGGCAGAACAAGAGTTTACAACTAAAGAAATTAACAGCTTCTGTGTATTGAAAGATGAAGTTGTGAAAGCTATTCAAGAAAATATTAAAGCCCGTTTTAGTGAAATATCAGATCGGATTGGTAAATATTTTGGTATCCTGAGAAATGATAAAGATATAAAGGATATTAAGATAGTCCTTAATGAAGAAAAAGGTAGAGCCGCCGGTCGTTCTGCCGAGATTGAACTTAATTACTATGATATTTCTGTGCGGCCAGCTTACAAAGTTTTAAGTGAATCATTGCTTAATAGTTTAGGTTTAGCCGTCTACTTTACTTGTGTAAAGCAATTCAATAAAGATTGTAAGTTCATAGTTTTAGACGACATAATGAATAGCCTAGACATTGATAAACGAGACACGCTTCTTGATTTGATTCAGCAAGAATTTTCTGATTATCAAATCATATTATTTACTCACGATTATTATTGGTTTCAGAAAATCATCCGAAGGTTCCCTAATTGGATTAGTAAGAAGATTAAGGGTTGGGATTATATCGGTGGAGCAAAGATCGATGCTGTGACTACTACCCAAGAAGAAATTAAAGAAAATTTATCTGATTCTACCAAAATAGAGTTGGCAGGCTGGTTGTTGGGGCGGCATGTTGAGAGTATTTTGAACGAACTATGTGAGAATTTATGGGTTGAGTTGAGGTACCGTTATACTAAAAACGACCCTCCAGCGATGGAAGAACTTTTTGATGCGCTTTATAGACGAATTAAAGACAAAATAAAGAATCACCCAGTAGTCGATAAAATTTTAGAAGTCAAGAAATATGAGCCCATATTACGAAATTTTGTTTCCCATTCCCGTACCAATCAACCCGCTTCTGTTTCTCCGGAAGAAATAAAACGCGCAGCAGCAGAATGGTTTTCTTTAGAAGTCGAATTTTGGTGTGATCAGTGTCATCACTTTGTTGAATACCATAAAACTAAAGATTCCATTGAATGTCAGTGTGGTGAGAAGAAATTAGTTAAAACAACTCCTGTTTTAGTGTAATCTATCGGATGTAATTTCTAGACGTGGAGGAATTGAATTCGTTTGGAGGGTAAATGAGTACAAGTTTACAAGAATTAGAACGATGGATTGGCGCTCCCAGAGAAAGTGAGCATTTGGAATTTAAAGAAGCAAAGAATCAATTTGATTCTATGAAGTTGTTTCGTTATTGTGTGGCAATTGCAAATGAAGGCGGGGGTGAGCTTATCCTTGGGGTTAGTAATCAAATTCCACGAAAAGTTGTTGGTAGTAATGCGTTTCCCAATACGGCAGATATCGCTGAAAGAATTTATTCTAAATTACGTTTTCGGGTTGATGTTGAAGAGTTTGTTCATCCAGATGGAAGAGTTATTATATTTCATATACCATCTCGCCCGAAGGGAACAGCCTATCAGTTTGAGGGCGCGTATTTAATGCGTTCCACGGAAGATACGGTTCCGATGTCTGAAGATCGTTTAAGGCATATTTTTGAGGAAGGTAAACCGGATTGGCTTTTACGTCTAGCCAAAGAACATTGTACTGCTGATGATGTTGTACGCCTGTTGGATACGCAAGGGTATTTTGATCTTCTTAAATTAACTTATCCTACAACCCGCGAGGCGGTACTTGAACGTTTTGAGCAAGAGAAACTTATTCAAAAGAAGGACGGTTCATGGGCTATCACGAATTTAGGTGCGATATTGTTTGCTAAAAAGATTGATGAATTTGATATTTTGTCTCGCAAAGCTCCGCGAGTTATTGTTTATGAAGAAACCAGTAAATTGAAAACGCGATTAGATAAGCCGGGAACAAAAGGATATGCTGTTGGTTTTGAAGGATTGATTGAGTTTATTAGCGGACAAACACCAACAAATGAGGTCATTCAGAATGCTTTACGTACAGAGAAGAAAATGTTTCCTGAGATTGCGATCAGAGAGCTTGTGGCAAATGCTTTAATTCATCAAGACTTAAATGAATCGGGCCCTATTATGATTGAAATATATTCTGATCGGATGGAAATTACAAATCCGGGACGTCCATTCATTCCAACAGACAGATTTATTGATGAGTATCAATCAAGAAATGAACGGCTTGCTGATTTAATGCGAAGAATAGGAATTTGTGAAGAAAAAGGGAGTGGTGTAGATAAGGTTATTTATGCTACGGAAGTTTATCAGCTTCCTGCCCCCGATTTTCGTGTTGGTGAACGGCATACTACTGTTGTTTTGTTTTCTCATAAATCGTTTGAAGAAATGGACCGAAAAGATCGCATCCGTGCTTGTTATCAACATTGTTGTTTACGCTATGTTATGAATCAACTGATGACAAATCAAAGCTTACGTGACCGATTTAAATTGCCGGAAGATAAGACGGCTACAATTTCTCAAGTTATTTCAGATGCGGTTGAGGCTAATCTGATCAAGCTGGATGACTCAGCAACAGCCTCAAGAAGGTATGCAAGATACTTGCCATTTTGGGCGTAATTTCATTTAATCTCTAAGGTGTTTCTTAGGTAGTATATTGTCGTAACCTATTGATACTATTAATATTACATATTTAAAAGCAAAGCAGCTTTGAGAAGACGCTGAGGCGTTTTAAGGGAAAGACATTAGTTCATGTATCGGTAAGCTCGTAATGCTGTTTTTGCATCAAGACTGATTTAAGGCTCTAAGGGCCCCATATGCGAAAGAAATTAACCAAGAAATGCTGTATCTGCGGCGATCCGGTCTGGGCAATACATTCAGAATATTGCTGGGATTGTGCCGTTTTAAGTGACCGGATGTTTCACATTAAATTGAGTCCTGAAGCTATTGAAGGGGTTTGGGATTACATCCGTAAGCATGGCAAAAGATGTTATTACACTGGTATGCTGCTTGATCTGCGTGATCCTCACAGCCCTTGGTATTTGACTTTTGATCATTGGATACCCGGTGATGGCCGCAAGGTCGTGATTACATCATTTTTGTTGAATGTTATGAAATCAGACCTTTCCGAAGATGAATTCTGGGACATAATAGACCAGTTGGTCAAATACAAGAAGTACGGCATACCTATAAGAAAAAGAAAATTTCGTTATTGGAGGCGCCCGTATGAACCAAAGTTTCTACCAGAGAGCATGATACCAGGGCAACAATTCGCAAAATGCTGTATTTGTGACAAGCCGGTCAGGTCTAAAAATTCAAGATACTGCGTTCAATGCGGCTGTATACGTGATCGCCTGCAGTGTGAACATCTGGGGCCTGAAGCCGACCGGGCGATTTGGGACTATGTGCGTCAGCACAGATATCATTGTTTTTACACCAACGTGCCGCTGGATATGGATGATTATAATAGCCCTTGGTATCTCTCCTTCGATCATCGGACACCGGGTAATAGAAAGGAAGTTGTGCTGACATGCGTACTGATCAATGAGATGAAAACAGACCTCACGGAAGAAGAGTTTTGGTACTATATTTTCCAATTAGACAATTATAAAAAGAAGGGTACAAAAGTAAGAAAGAAAAAGCTGGCTCATTGGTACCGGCTCCATCCTCCTGTAGAAGTAGCAAATCTTGTTAAGTGTTGAAATTATAAGCTTTAATTGTTGTTTTCGGATCGATTCCCAAGCTTTTGGCGATTGCCGGAAACGACATGCCTAGCAGGTGTAATTGTTTGACCTTGTCTGATAGCTTCTGATATACTGGAATATGTATTTCAGGCTCTATGACAATCTTAAGGTCGACTTCGCCTGCGGTTCGAATTGGTTGCAGTCGGGTCCACCATAAAAAATCATAAATTGCCAGTTGCTGGAACATATTAGCTTGCAATTTTTTGGCACATTTGCCGTTCTGCAACAAACCAATCAGCTAAATCATCAAACCAGTCTGCTAAATAATCTTCAGAGTTTTTGTCGCTTGGTTTATCGAGGCGATTGGCCCTTTCCTGGATGAATTCAGGAGGAATCTCAGCACGGTCTTTTAGTCCATTCCAATCAGTCATGTTCGAGGGATAAGATACGAAATTTAATATGATGGCATCAAGTGTTATTTCCATAAGACCCCTCCCAATTTATAGTATGATTTCAATTTAGAAAAATAATTGCAGATTTCTGCCAATATTTTATGGGGTTTGTACATAGTTTATGGGGGAGGCGGGCCCATAAAGCACCTCATTTCAGAACCCTTTTGGTTAATTATCCAGAATAACGTACCCTTGGGAGTTGTACTTCATCTGAAAAATGCTTTTATTGTGAGCATTTTTTTCATTAACCAAAAGGATTCAAGTTACTCTGTGATTATATTGAAGTGAACATTAAATCAAAATGAAGACAACATTAAAAGCGCATATTTCTGTATTTTTTTAACCCTGCTTTCATCTTCCCTTAATTTTCGCTTTGGCATAATTATTTCGGAATTAAACCAATACCTATGGAGGTGAATATGAATGAGTCAATTAGGCTTGTTCTTATCTTGGCCTTATCAGTTCAGATGGTATCCTGTGGTACGATATTGTACCCTGAACGCAGGAATCAAAGGGATGGCCGTCTTGATGCAGGCGTTGTAGTATTGGATGCCGTGGGCCTGCTTTTCGGCATTATTCCAGGGGTAATTGCTTTTGCCGTTGACTTTAGTACAGGGGCCATCTATTTTCCGAGGCTAAGGGAAGAAAGAGAGAGAGTCAGTTTTAATGCTCAAGACCTAAGAATCGTAAAATTCGATCCTCAACATTATACCTTGGCTTCCCTGGAGGCCATAATTGCTAGGGAAAGCGGAAAAGATTTTCATTTTTCCGATCAACGCCTGCGGCTGGTAAAATTAAAAGACCGCAGAGACATTCCAGTTCTATTTGCACAATATCGGCAGACAGTTTCAACCAGGACATCCCTGGCGATGGCTAAATGAAAATATGAAAACCATACATTGGATTGTTTTGGGAGGGTCTTTTTTTATGCTCATAATGTTAGGGGCAGGTTGTTCTTCTCAAAAATCCGAATCTGAAACGTATCAAGCCCGGGATGTCGTGAACGATGTCGTTGAAGGCACGGAGAGTGCTTTAAGGAATTTGGCTGGGGCTATAAGAAATGCCGTAAAATAGTAGATAAGCATTAATCAGGGCACGACGTCTGGGAATCGTGTCCTGATTTTTTGTAGTGACTTCCCATCGTATTTTGGTATAATTCCGAAACTAAAAGGGGGGAATATGCAAGAGCAATTAGACAAGATTTACGGGTATTTGATTGAGTACGGCCTTGATTTAGTTGCAGCCATCCTTATTTTTGTTATTGGTAAATGGGCAGCACAGATCGTAACTAAAGTAATGGAGAATCTCCTGATTAAGGCAAAGGTAGAAAAAACCCTTGCTGTTTTCGCGAAAAACATCGTTTATTATACGATCCTTGCCTTTGTGGTCATAGCGGCCCTTAATAAGTTAGGTGTTGAGACTAATTCTTTCTTGGCCATCATAGGTGCAGCCGGTCTGGCTGTCGGATTGGCCCTTCAAGGGTCCTTATCCAATTTTGCCGCCGGAGTGATGATGATCCTGCACCAGCCGTTTCGTCTGGGAGATTATGTTGAAGCGGGCGGAGCTGAAGGAACAGTTGAGGAAATCCAGATATTTAACACCATTATCATCACTAAAGATAATAAACGCGTCATTGTTCCTAATTCCAAGATCACCGGTGATAAAATCGTCGTTCACCCCAAAGAACAATAATAGTCATAAGGAGATTGTCAATGGCAGACCTATTACCGGAAAAATGGATGAAGGGCATAGCGATTACAACCACAGTACTGGCGGTTGTCGCTTCAATAGCTTCATCAAGATCGTCATTCTTTACTGCTAAGGGACAGCTTTTAACTGCCCTCGAAGGAAGCCAATGGGCCTATTACCAAGCTAAAAGCATTAAGCAAAATTTGTTTGAAACCCAGCAGAAAGCTTTCCAGATCAATCTTCTTGGCGCAACAACTCCTGAGCAAAGAGAACTACTAAGCCAAGATATACAGGGCTATACCAAGGACATTACCCGTTATGACCAGGAAAAGACTGATATTAAAAAGCAGGCCGAAGGTACTAATAAGGAGAATGCCAATGTTGTCAGAAGAGGCGCGATATTTTCTTTGGCTGTGGTATTTTCGCAAATAGGCATTATGCTTTCATCGGTAGGGGCCCTTTTAAAAAGAAAAGAAATGTGGATTGTAGGGCTGATCATTGGTACTATTTCACTTGTCTTTCTGGCCAACGGATTTTTGCTCTTTTTTTAATGTTTTTAACCTTGTAAGAAGAACAACTATAATATAATATATAAGACATAGGTTAAACCTTAATCCGGAGGGATCTTATGTTAAAAAAAGCATGCATCATATGTAAAGTTGTAGGTGTTTTTGCTATCATTGGTGCGCTTAACTGGGGATCTATCGGGCTTACAGGTAATAATTTTGTGTCAGGCATATTAGGGGAAGGGTCAGGATTAACAAGGGTAGTTTATATACTCGTTGGGCTTTCAGGAATTGGGTTATTGGTGAGTTTTTTTACCACCTGTCCTAAATGCAAGAAATAAAAGTTGCCTTTTTGCCTGTACGGCTAAAAGCCGTACAGGCGTCTGTCCCTCGCCGCAGACACTTTTTCCAACACTAAAGGTCAAAACAAGATGTCTATAAAATTGAAGAATAAAATTAGCAAAAAAGAAGCCCGAGTCGCGGTGATCGGATTAGGATATGTCGGTTTACCGCTGGCATTGGCATTCGCGCAAAAAGGATTTAAAGTTTTGGGCATTGATACCGATGCCAAAAGGATAGAGCGTATTAAAAGCTTGAAAAGTTATATTACGGATGTTCCAAGTACTCTTATAGCCCGAATGGTCCGTAATAAATTTTTTAATGTTTCTACGGATTTTAATTTATTGGCCCATGTTGATGTTGTTATTATTTGTGTACCGACACCGCTCAAGCGCAAATACACGCCCGATATTTCTTATATCCTCAGCGCGGTCAGGAGCGTCACCAAACATTTGCACAAGGACATGCTCGTTGTTTTGGAAAGCACCACCTATCCGGGCACAACACAGGAGCTGATCAAGCCGGAGCTGGAAAAAAGCGGTTTAAAAGCAGGAAAAGATTTTCATGTCGCATTTTCTCCTGAACGCATTGATCCGGGCAATAAACATTTTGATGTGACAGAAATCCCCAAGGTGGTAGGAGGGCTGACCAAGACGTGTACACAATTATCAGGCCTGCTTTATGGCCAGATCATTAAAAAAGTGCATCAGGTGTCTTCCTGCGAATCCGCGGAAATGACCAAACTTTTGGAAAATTCTTTTCGCATCGTCAATATCGGCTGGATCAATGAGATCGCGCAGATGTGCCATGCGTTAAAGATTGATGTTTGGGAAGTCATTGACGCGGCGAAAACCAAACCGTTTGGTTTCATGCCGTTTTATCCGGGCTTAGGGGTTGGCGGGCATTGCATTCCCGAAGACCCGTTGTATTTATATTGGAAGGCCAAGCATTACGATTTTAGCTGCAAATTCATCAAATTGGCAGCAGATACCAACCATAACATGCCCGGCTATGCGGTCACACGATTGAAGGCCATGTTAGGCAAGTCCTTTAAAGGTGCCCGGGTCCTGGTCTTGGGTGTGACCTATAAGAAAGATGTCAAGGACCTAAGGAAATCACCGTCAATAAGACTCATTGAACTCTTAAGAAAACAAACCCGGGTGGATTATTACGATCCTATAATCCCGTATCTTAAACTGGATGGGTTGGACCTCAAAGCCATTGATTTAACACCGGCCATAATCAAACGGTATGATGTGGTGGTAGTGGCGGTAGACCATACAGCAGTCAACTATGATTTAATATATAAAAACGCTCGGTTGATTTTCGATACGCGTAATATATATAAAGACAAAACAGATAAAAAAGTGGTAAAACTTTAAAAATTCCCCGTATTAGACCTTCCAAGTCCTTGATCATACACAGCTACCAGGTGTACCAGCAGTAGAACTACTGCAAGTCTGCCCTCCAAGGCAGGTCCCGCAAGACATTCCACAACTGTCACTACCGCAATTAAGACTTGCTGAACAAGGTTTTAGTGCTACGCATGAGGTGACTGCGGATCTCCAATGGGTCCCATCAGAAACAAATAACGTATTGGCATCTGTGTCAAAATAGATTATCCCCGCAGGGCAAGGAGGCAGGCCGGAGCTAGGATCGTAAGAGCATTTATAATACGCCTGAATGGCGTTGAGGGTGGATGCTCCTAACTTCATATAGTTTGTTTGGAGTTTATTATAGTAACCGGCAGGTGACGGGTAATAGGTGGTCAGGGTCTCACTGCCGGCGTATAAAGGTGTTATTACAAACAGCCAGGAAAGAAAAATAAAACAGGATAGAGAGAATTTCATAATTACGCTCCACTCAATAAAATTTGTTTTTTAATCAAAAATATTGACAAATAAACAATATTGTGCAATACTGATTTTGTTTCAGTATTCAAATCAACTTAATTTTACGAGGTAATTTATGAAAAAGCTACTGTTAATTATTTTTTTCTTATCATTATTTTTACCAATCACACATGCGGAAATAAAAGATTACCTGTACGATGGGAAGGAAATTTACGTACATGTTAAAAAGGACCATTTAAGCACCGTGATTTTTCCTGAGCCCATCGTTACTGTTATCAGGGGATTTGGGGCTGACACCTATGTTGTTCAACGCAATGATAAAAAACCTGACACCCTGGAATTGATGCCCACAGATTCAGAGACTGCTGAAATGACACTGAGTGGTATTTCAGGTGAGGATTACATACTCAGATGTGTCCCTAATGACAATTTTTATACAAAGCTGACTATCCATAGGTTGGCAGCTTCTGTTGACAAAGATGTGGATAAGAAAATAGTGGCTAAAATGGATATCAAACCCGAATCTGTTATTGTAAAGCAAGATAACATCATTCAATCTAAAACCTCATCCTCGAACCTGCCTCCGGAATTAAATCTCAAAATTACTTTAAAAGGGAATGATCTGCCTCTTAAAATTTACCTCTCTACTATCTCTCAAGTCACAGGTTATAACGTGATAACAACCCCTGATATTGATTCTCAAAAAACATCCATCAATCTTGAGAACGTAGAGGTATGGAGGGCATTAAAAAGCCTTCTGTATAAATTTGGCTACGGATTTAAGGTGTCCCAAGAAGATTTGATCATCATGGAAACAGAAACCAAGATTTTTAGTATAAGCATGCCCGCTGTGGACCAATCTTTCAAGGATGAGACTTCGAATGAATCTTTTTCGGAAAGTAATAATATCAACAATAACAGCCCAACAACCAGCCAGCAAAATCAGGATATTAGAGTAGGAACAAAAATTTATTATGAAAATAGTTCCCCTAAACTTTCATTATGGGCTGATTTAGTAAACAACGTCAAATCCATGATAACGCCTCAAGTGGGCAGCTACTCTATTAATAAGGTGAGCGGATCAATAATTGTGACGGACAAGCCTGCGGTATTAGACCAGATAGGTGAACTGGTTTCAACCATCAATGAAAGCTTAAGCCGTCAGCAGAGCTTTGAGATCCAAATTATAAAAGTCACATTAACCGGTGATCATGAAACCGGCATTGATTGGAATGCGATTGCTAAAAAATTGGCAGGACTTAATAACATCACGGCTTCGACTAATTTTACTTCATCAGGTTTTTTAAGCGGGCAATTATTTAGTTTATCAGCCACCGGCCCGGATTCAACGAGCGGAACAACTCACGGCGGGGTGTCAATGCTGCTCAAAGCCCTGGATTCGATGGGGGATGTGAATGTTGTCAGCAGGCCCTCAATCACAGTATCCAATATGTTTCCTTGCGTTATTCAGGAAGTGACCAGTATTCCTTATATTTCAGGAACAGGTCAAACCATAGGAAATAACATCACTCAATCCAATGTAACCACTTCTGAGATTTCAGACGGCTTAACAATGAGATTGGAAGCAAAAATAGAAGAAGACAGGACTGTATTGAATATATCCGCGGCGGTAAACACCCTTGATTCTATGACTAACGTTCCGGCTGGTAATGGGTTGACAATCCAGGAGCCCCAGGTTTCAACTGAAAGCATTACGACCAATGTTGGGATCGTGCCCGGGAAGACTTTAATTTTGGGAGGCCTTATCAGTTCAACCAAGAAAAATTTAACAGAAGGGATTCCTTACCTGGATAAAATCCCGTTCCTGGGAAATGCATTTGAGTATAGATCCAGGTCAAATCAAAAGACGGAATTGGTCATTTTTATAACGCCCAAAAGTGTAATCAAGAATATATGAACTATTTATTATTTAATAATGAGATCCTGATAAGTGATGGTATCAATGTCCGTCGCATAGATAAAGGCAATAATGCCAAGAATATTTTAGGATCTATCGAGATAGTCAGCCTGTGTGTGGTTGATGTTGATGTGCTCATCGCGGCGGCTGTGGAGTTTCCTGTTGAGAAAAAAGACAATATTCTGGTGCGCAAATTCAAGGAACTTTATCAGCACGAGGCCTATATTATTCAGGATGAAAGGATTGAACGTAATCTTTTTCAAGTCATAGGCATCAAGGAACAAAAAGTAAGAGAGATCTATTCTTTAATATCTCCGGACAGGGTTGAATCATTTATTCCCTATGGCATTGCTCTGCGCAATACACTTGTTAATCAAAAAGTCGATTTAAATAAAACAGTGGTGTTTGTGGATGATTGGGGACAAGAAAGATTATTAACTGTTTTTGATGGATTAAAATTTAGCCGAACAAGAGTTATAGTAAACAACGGGGAAGATATATTACCTGAGATCAAGCGTTCCCAGATTGATTTTTATAAGAAAACAGAAGAATTTTTAAGTAAAAAAAGCGCTGATTTTGTCATCATCATTAACAATCAAACGTTAGCCACCGAAATTTCAAAAAATAAAGAAAAACTTCAGGTTGAGTATTTCAATAATGCCTATCCCGCGTTAGAAGGATTAAAAGACCAAGACGTCTTAATTAAATACAGACTGCCTGAAGAAAATTTTAAAAAAAGAAGGGAAATTGAATTTAAGAAGAAGGCAGCAGCTTTGATCATATCTTTATGTGCGGTGGCAGTCGGGCTTATTTTTTTCCTGTTTAATAAGGTGGATCTTAGGGTGGTTACCCATCAATGTGAATTGGCCAGGCGAACCAATGAACAATTAAATGATCAACTCAATACATTAGATAAAGAAACATACCGGGAAGATTTGCGGGTCAATAAAACTTTAAATTACGGGATATCCTATCTTTCGATGCTTGAAATTATCCCGGTTAGTTATAAGGTCAATTCATTTAAATATCATAAAACAGACAGATGGACTCTAGAAATGACTTTGTTTGCTGATGACAACGGGATATTAGATCCAATACCCCGAATGAAGATATTAAAGAATGCCCAAATCAAAGACATTTTTGTTAATAATCAACCAGGCAAGCATTTGCGGGTAATCCTGTGAACAAAGCCATTATTTTTATTTCCTTAGTTGTGTCTGCCATCTTAATAAATTTCGGGGTATCTGTAAAAGCACAGGTAGATGGCCTGAAAATAGAGAATTCACAACTTCAAGCTGATAATTTCGATATGACGCAAAAGATTAAAATTAAGGGATCTTTACCTAAGCAGGCCCCAGTGCTGTTATCAATGGCATATAGCGTGGTTTTAAATCAAATCAGATTGCTGGAAAGCAACAGCGGGACAAGTATGAATATTAAATTAGAAGGCGCCATGGATACACAAGATATTTCCAGTCATTATGAAGATACACCATACAAGGGCATCAAAGGTTTAAAAATTCAAATCGTGGTGGATAAATTCTCAAAAGAGACAGATATGGGGGCAGTATTAGACGATATCCATTTATTGGAAAAAAACACTGATTTTATGTCCACGGAAATAAGTAAAGACAACAGCAATTTGATCGTCAAAGGAGAAGTTTATGGAATTTAAGAATATGTCGTTAAAATCGATCTTGCTCATTTCATTGGCCCTATTTTTAATTGGTTTTGTGATTATAAAATTTTCTTTAGCGCCTCCAACCGGGGGACATGACTTTAGTCCTGTCCCCAAGGTCCTCATACCGGACACTCGCAGTAGTTCGAAGGTTGCCGAGCAAGAAACCATTGAAGGTGGAAGCACTCCAGGGAAACAACTGACCGCAGAACAAGATGACGCTGCAATTCAACAACAGCTTGATCGCGACCGCCGGCAGCAAAAACAAACCAAAGATTTAAAGATCAAACTGGAGCAAACCAATCTTGAACTTGAACAGGAAAAAGCCCTTGCAGAGATAAATAAGCTTAAAAAAGATAATATGGAGGCTTTTGACGAACCCTCTGTCATCGGAGTGAATAATCTTCCTGAAATTAAAGTTGATTATATAGGAGGGGATAGTGTTAAAAAGGAGGCCATCCTTTCCATTGGCGGTGCCAGTTATCAGGTTAAAGAGAAGTCTTACCCCCTTGAGAACATTCAAGTGGTGTCTATCTGTGACTCAAGCGTAACGCTTCACTTTAGCGCACCACAAGATCTGACTAAAACCATTGAGTACAAACCCGAGTAAAAATGTTAACTAAAATCGGTAAATTATTAACCCAAGAGCGCCTCATAACTCAAGAGCAGCTTGGATTTTGCCTTGAATATAAGAAATTGAATTCCAAGGTCCATTTAGGTTCTATCTTAAAACATCACGGCTTTATTAATGATCATGAGTTAGCGGATTGTCTGTCTAAACAAATAAATTGGAAACGATTTAAAGATGAATATATTCCTGATTACAGGGCCATTGAAGAAGTAGGGCTGGATTATTTTTGCACGCACCAGATATTCCCCTTAAAAAATGGAGGGATCCCGTCATTTGTCGTTGCCTATATAGATAATGTTGAAATTACAGATTTTCTTAAACAAAATTTTGGAAACTACGGTGTAAATTTTTATATTGGTCCGGAATGTGATATTAGAAACGCCCTGGATTTGATCGTTTTGGAACAGAACAGGCAAAAGTTGCTTTGCGAAATCGAATCTTTGAAATCAGAGGGGATTGATTCATTAGCCTCCTGGCTTAATGGCATTATTAATTTGGCGATTATCACCCGCACCACGGATATTCATATAGAACCGACGGGGAAAACTACGGATATCCGATTTCGGATTGATGGATTGTTAACACCTGTTAGTTGTCTAAGACAGGAATATATCCCTAAGCTGGCCAATATCATATCGACAAAATGTAAGGGCAATCCCTGCGATTACGGTGTACAGGATGGCCGCTTCGATCATGAATTTAAAAAAATATCAAGGACGGTGGATGTTCGATTTTCACAAATCCCCACTATCCATGGGCCGAGCATCGTTTTACGGCTGCTGGATCGTGACAGGGCGTCCATCCCTTTAGAAAGCTTGGGGCTTTCCCAACACAATCAAAAATTAATCAATCAAGCCATTATTGTCCCTCACGGTTTGATTTTAGTGACCGGCCCCACCGGCAGCGGAAAATCAACGACCTTGTCAGCGGTATTAAACCAGATCAAATCGATTTCTAAGAAAATTATTACCATTGAAGATCCTGTCGAGATCACGCATTCATTAATGTCGCAAGTCGAGGTGGAACAATCGCAAGAATTGACCTTTGGCATGGCTATCAGGGCTTTTCTGCGGCAAGACCCTAATGTGATTTTAATTGGCGAGATCCGTGACAGCCAAACAGCAGAGGAATCCTTGCGCGCGGCCAATACCGGTCTTCAAATCTTTTCTACCTTACACACCAGTGATCCGATTTCAGCAATTTTAAGGTTACGGGACTTAGGTGCTGACGCAGTGAACATTTCCAGTTGTTTGACAGCTGTCGTTTCCCAGAGATTGGTCAGAAAACTTTGCCCTTTTTGTAAAAGTTTAGTCGCGGATGTTCACGGCATTCTAGAACCTTATGAGGCAAAATATTTGTCCAAAGAAATCCAGCCGGTATACAGGGCCATTGGTTGTGAACGATGCCGTAACGGTTATTCAGGAAGGACTGTGGTGGCTGAAGTTTTACTCATTGATCCGGAAATTAAAGAGTTGATCGGCAGGAATGCCTTAGGAGAGATATATGCTCTTTTAAGAAAGCGGGGGAACTATAAATCAATGATTGATGACATGAAGTCTTTGATATTAAAGGGGGAAACATCCATCGAAGAAGCGGTAAGGGTTTTAGGGTAGAACTATGTATTGGAAAATGGAAGCGTTAACAGCCAAACGGACCGAAATAACAAAAACCATTGAGGGGAGTTTGGAAGATATTAAGACCCACGCTTCCCTTTACGGTTTGGAAATTTTGAATATAAAGCCTGACTATACGGTGTTGATAAAAAGTATGTTTCAAAGCCGTAAACTGTCCTCATCCGTTATGGCCGTGTTTTTCAACGATTTCTCTGATATGCAACGCTGCGGGTTATCGGTTAATGAAGCCATTAATACATTGAATGAGACAAGTTCAAATACGGTCTTAAAAGAAGCCTTGAGACAGATAAATAACTTTATTAATGACGGGCGTTCTTTGGAAGAATCCTTTGAAAACACCAAAATTTTCCCCAAAATTGTCCCGGTAACTTTAAGCGCTGCTGAAAAGACCGGGAACATACCGGAATTATTGGATTTATTGGCGCGATACTACAAGTTTAAGTATGAGAATAAAAAAAAGATAACTAAATCACTGGTTTATCCAGGGGTGGTGTTTTGCATGTTATCCGGACTGTCCGTATTTATCTCCATGACTCTTGTCCCACAGCTGCGGTCATTTCTTCCGCCATCGGCACACAATACTTTATCCGCGATAATTTTGATTGGTTATGCCGATATTATTAAAGAATATTGGTGGGCCGTTATTTTATTTTTGGCAGCTGCGGTGTTTGCCGTTCAATGCCTTTGGGTTACCCGCAGAGATAAATTGATGGAGGCAGTATTTGGTATTCCTTTGCTGGGTAACTTGATGAAAAATATGGAGCTATCTCATATTTTTTTAAATTTGTACGTGTATCAAAGAAGCGGGGTAAACATCATTGAAACAATCACCAATATACATCAAGCCAATAAAACATACATCACGGATAAATTGATTTTAATCCGTGACCGGATATTTAAAGGGGGCTCTTTAGGCGATGCCTTTAAACAAGATAGATTTTTCCCGCCTTTTGTTTATCAAAACCTGACAAAAGGTCAAATAAGCGGGTATTTGCCTCAATATTTTGAACGTATTTATAAGTATTACGATTTGAAAACCAAAGAATCGATAGGTGTGATAATTGCCATGTTAGAGCCGTTGCTGCTAGTGATAGCCGCTTCATTTTTACTAATGATAGTATGTGCTTTTATTTTACCAGTTTATACCAATATGAACTCAATGGGAGCAGGGGTATTCAAATAAACCTACAATAAGGAAGGAGAAAGTCAGATGAAAAACACAGATCAAAGAACAAACAAAAAAGGATTTACAATCATCGAATTGATCGCAGTAATGGTCATTATCGCCGTTATATTGGCCAGTGTCCTGGCAACGGTACAAGGGGCGACAAATAATAGCAGATTAACAAATGCGGTTGCCAGTATAAGGGCTTTACAGACAGCCAGCGTCAATTATTACAATGGTAATGGCGGGAGTTACGCCAATCTTTCTATTGCTAATCTGGCTGCTGGTAATTATTTACCGGCGAACTTTACTTCAGGGGCAAACCAGGATCCGTGGAATGGTAATATTACGGTCGCACCTGATGCCAATGCCGGTTATTTTGACATCACTTTAACAAATGTACCTGCAAGTGTCGGGAACGCCGCCACAGGAACATTAACAATGGCGGTATCTAAATTAACTCAAACAGCACCGGCCTATACGGCAGCGACTGGAACATGGACAGCTGCATTCTAAACAAAAAGGGATATTCAATGCTGGAAGTAACGGCAATTGTATTTATTGTAGGAGTCATATTTTCTACGGTGATGCCCAATTACGTTGGCCGTATTAATCATGCTAAATATGAAAAAACGGTCAATGAATTAACGGCCATCGCACGGGCTTCAACTGACTTTTTTTTGTCAGTGGGATCTTGGCCTACAGGAACAAGCCAATTGGCTCCACAATTTATGGCTCAAGCTGTTACTTCCAGCCCTTTTGGATCGAGCTATCAAATTATCCCTCCTATTGGTGGTAATAACGTGATTACTGTTTCTGTTTTAATACCGGCAGGAATAGCACAAAATAACCCGCAAGGTCCACTTTTGGTTGTCATTCACAAAGGGGGCCAAGACCAGATAGAAATAAGTCAAACGGTCAATAATCAATTAACATCACGGCTAAAATTTGATCTTAAGAATGTTTACTAACAGTTTAGCAGCATATTTTCGAAATTAAGGGTATGGTCATGACCTTAAAATTTAATGAACAAGCAAATAGAGGGTTTTCCCTTTTAGAAATGACAGTGGTTTTAATTGTTATCACTATCTTGGCAAGCGCTGTTATTCCCCAACTCATTATGGGATATACGATGAATGCGGCCAATAAAACCGCTCTTGATATGTCCTCGATTGAGGAAGCTGGCAGAAAATATTACATTGATAACAATGCCTGGCCGTCTAATATTGCAGTATTACAAGCTGGTAATTATTTGCCTTCATCGTGGAATGGTATTAACCCTTTTGGCTATTCCTCAACTACTCCCTCAACGTATAGTTACAATATTTCGTCAAGTACAACTGTTTTGAATGTAAGTACAGCCGTTCCTGTTGCTGCCCAGTCAATTATTCAAAATTTACTCCCTGTAACTTCAGTATCCGGGAATATTATTTATAGCAGCGTTTCTGTGCCCGGCGGTGCTACACAATTTTCAGTTTATGATTATGGGACTAATTGGAGTTCGTACACTATACAAGCTGCACCTAAAACAGTGATCAAGCAAGTTACTGGAATCCCGGGATTTGGTAGCAGAGCTATTACTAACCTTCCTTACACAAGCGCTTCTTCGTATAGTTGTGTTTGTTCACAAGCAAATGCTGCAGCATACAACGAATCACCTTCGCTTGTTATAAATAGTCCTTCTCAGATAACCGTATATAACAATCATAATGACAATATAGGTGGAAATGGAAACTGTAATTTAATTTGTATTGGCTGGTAATTAGAGAAGACGTATAATGAAAATTTTCATAACTATATTTCTATTTACATTCTTAGCTTATATTTCATTTTCAAAACTTTTTTATTTTAATATTTTTACCCATTCTTTGCCGCAGGGGATATATTTAAAAATTAAAGGCACACCCCAAAGAAACGACTACGCGGCATCTTGTTTGACCCAGGAGATCGTTCGATATGGCATAGATAGACGCTATTTAACCCAAGGAAGGTGCGATACCGGTACAGTTTTAGTCCTTAAATTGATCAAAGGCCTTCCCGGTGATCATTTTATTGTGAAAAACAGATTTTTAGAGTTAAATGGATATTTATATCCTATAATGAATAAAGATTCATCTGGCAGAACATTGAAGGTTTTTTATAAACAGAAGGAAGGCGAATTAGAAAAGGGAAAATACATTTTATTAAGTGATTTTGTAAAAAATAGCTGGGATTCAAGGTACTGGGGGCCGGTGGGTATTCAGTTTTTGCTAAAACCTTTATGGATATTTGAAAATGTTAAAAAATGAATCAACAAGGCATGGCTTGGCCAATAAGCTGACTCCCGTGCGCTTACGGTTAGAAAAGTTCCTGCTGGATAATTCCAACGGCCGAACGAAAAATATGAGCGATAACGAAATATTAAAAGATGCCATTATACTCATTGAAGATACAATCGCCCAGATTGATGATATTTTGTGTTAAACACCCTCAAATATCCCATTCGTAGTTTAATCGGCATCACTGCTGTTTTTTTGTCCGTTGTTGCCTCCATTTTATTAGTGTATCGCGCAGCCACACAAGGCAGTGTGTGGCATGTGGTATCATTTACTATTTATGCCATTAGTTTAATTACCCTTTGGACGATAAGCACTCTGTATCATTCTTTAAATGTTTCCAGCAAGGTTAATCGAACTTTAGAACAGCTTGATCACGCGATGATTTATTTTTTGATCGCGGGGACCTATACGCCGATTTGTTTGATTGTTTTGTACGGCGCATGGGGATGGAGTTTATTCTGCGTTAATTGGGCCCTGGCCATTACAGGCATTGTTTTAAAACTGGTTTTTCGCCGTCCGGCAAAATGGCTTCGCATTTTGTTTTTTATTTTTTATATTATTATGGGATGGCTTGTTGTGATAGCCTGGTTTCCTTTATCTCATGCCATGCCCCAGACAGGGATTTTTTGGCTTGTCTTAGGGGGGATTTTTTACACCGTTGGGGCAGGGATATTTAATTTAAGAAAAGTTGCCGTCCCTCTATTTGGGGCCCATGAAATATGGCATCTTTTTGTGCTGGCAGGAAGTTTTTGTCATTTCTGGATGATGTACAATTTTGTGGTATATTTAAAGTGACTCCGACGTAATGTCGGAGTCATGCCTTAAGCCAACTGGCGAAGGATCTCTTTAAGGGTTTTCATGAAACAATTATATTGGTTACTGTTTTTTTTTCTTGGGAGTATTAGTCCGGTTATAGCCCAAGAGGTCTATCAGGCACATACCCATGTGCAGCTTGTCAGCGAACAAGATGCAGTTGTCCCCGGAAGGGTATTTTGGGTGGGGATTGATTTGCTCCTGGATGACGGCTGGCATGTGTATTGGCAAAATCCGGGAGACTCCGGTTTATCTCCTAAAATTAAGTGGAACTTGCCGCCGGGCATAGACTTAAGTGATATTCATTGGCCATACCCCCAACGTCTTAATGTGGGGCCGTTAACGAGTTTCGGGTATGATCATGAGGTTTTTTTATTAGTCTCAGCTATAGTTGATAAGAATTATCAATCATCCAAAGATGTCAATCTTCATGCCCACCTGGATTGGCTGGCTTGTAAGGACATGTGTGTCCCCGGCCGGGCTGATTTAAATTTATCCCTGCCATTGGTGACGAATATCTCCGGGATCACATATAATGGTTTTAAAGATTCCTTTGATCAAACCCGTCAGGATATACCCCGATCGATTTTTTCTATTACCAGCCACGCTGTCCTCGATGGTGATCAATGGCATTTGCATATCCAAACTCCCTTGAAGAACCAAGGTGATATTATTTTTTTTCCTTTTCAAGATGATGTTATTGAAAATGCCGCGCCTCAGCATACGCAGGTAACCGGTTTCGGGTATCAGGTGGATTTGGCTAAATCCCATATTTATAAGGGAAATTTGTCATTTTTTGAGGGTATTGGTGTCAATCCCGCGGGTTGGGATTATCAAGGAATGACGAAAGCCATTGTCATTCAGGCACCCATAGAGCTGGTGTCTGTTCATGTGTCTTTTTTGCTAGCCTGTTTGTTTGCCGCTATCGGCGGCTTGCTTCTTAATTTAATGCCCTGTGTGCTGCCGGTCTTATCGATCAAGGTTTTTCATTTAGTCGAACGTCACCCGGATAAAAAAGTGGCCCTTCGTCATTCGTTGGTCTACGCGTTGGGTATCCTGGTTTCAATGTGGGCATTGGCCTTGCTGTTATTTATTTTAAAATCCGCCGGCCAATTTGCCGGTTGGGGGTTCCAGTATCAATCACCGCTTTTTGTAATTGTTGTGGCCTTGATTTTATTTGTTTTAGCCCTTAATCTTTTTGGTGTTTTTGAGTTTTCAATGCCAACTATAGGCGGCTTGCCCAAGAGTCAAGCGGGATATCAGGCCAGTTTTATAAGCGGGGTCATCACGACAATTGTGGCCAGCCCTTGCACCGCGCCTTTTATGGGAACAGCTTTGACCGTTGGCTTAAGCCAGCCAAATATCGTCGGATTTGCCATATTCACCTGTTTAGGCTTAGGATTGGCATTGCCCTTTGTGCTATTGAGCGCTTTTCCTGTTCTTTTTATTTTTGTTCCCAGGCCTGGCCCATGGATGACCTATTTAAAAAAAGTACTTGGGCTTATTTTAATAGCGTGTGTTATCTGGTTATTGTGGGTGTTTGGAATACAAACAGGATTGGGGGATTTTTCAAAATTTTATAAACCTTCTCATGAAATTCATTGGCAGGCCTATTCTTCAACGGCGGTGAGTCAAGCGCGTCAGGCAGGGCATGGAGTGTTTATTGATTTTACAGCTGCCTGGTGCATTAACTGCCAGGTCAATGACCGCCTGGTTTTGCAAAATCAAGAGCTGGTCAAGGCTTTTAATGAGCAGGGAATCATCGTTTTTAAAGCGGACTGGACCAAATATGATCCCGCCATCACGCAGGCCCTGGCTTCATTTGGCAGGGACAGCATTCCAGTTTATGTCTATTATCCGCCGGGCTCCAATGCCCCCATTATTTTACCGCAGCTTATAACGCCTAAAATGATTTTGGAGCGAGTAAAGGATAACTCATAAAAAGGAGAGGGTTTATGTTTAGGATCAAAAAATTATTCATGAGTATTGTTGCGATGTTGATCTTAGTCGCTGGGGCGGCTTTGGCACAGGTGGCCAGCAATCAAGCCGCGCCTAATTTCACATTAACAGATACCAATGGCCAAAAACATTCTCTGGCTGATTATAAAGGGAAATTTGTGGTCCTGGAATGGTTTAATCCTGATTGCCCCTTTGTAAAAAAGCACTATAACAGCGGCAATATGCCTGGTTTACAAAAACAGTATACCGCCAAAGGGGTGGTATGGTTATCTATTGATTCTTCTGCAGCGGGTAAAGAAGGCTATTACCCGCCGCAAGGCCTTAATAAATTCATGGCAGACAAGGGCGGAGCACCAACGGCGGTATTTACAGATGCTGATGGCCGAGTCGGCCATTTGTATGCCGCCCAAACTTCACCGCATATGTTTGTGATTGATCCCAAGGGAATCTTGATTTATCAGGGAGCCATTGATGATACCCCCAGCGCGGACATCGCTGATTTAAAAACAGCCAAAAATTATGTTAGTGCAGCGCTAGACGCTGCCATGACGGCCAAGCCCATAGCTGTGAGTGCTACAAAATCCTATGGCTGTTCAGTAAAATATTAATCAGGGAATTATGGAAAAAATAACCAGCTTGCAAAATGAAATGATCAAAAAAGCCTTGGGCTTGCGCGAAGCCCGTAGCCGGCGCGAGGAGGGGATGACCATTATCGATGGTGCGCGTGAGATCAAGCGCGCGTTTGAAGCTGGTATTATTCTTGATCAAATTTTTTATGTTAAGGGCCAACAGGAAGATTTGCTTAAACAATTGTCAGCCAAAAAAATTAAATCTGTTCAGGTAAGCAGCCAGGTCATGGAAAAATTAGCTTACGGCCAGCGCCATGAGGGAATTATTGCTGTGATTAAAACACCCTTTGTGAGTTTAAAAGACCTTAAATTATCCAAAGAACCTTTGATGGTGGTTTTAGAATCTCTGGAAAAGCCCGGTAATCTGGGAGCTGTGTTGCGTACTTGCGATGGAGTGGGAGTCGAGGCTGTTTTAGTCTGTGATCCTCAAACCGATGTGTATAATCCTAACGTCATCCGCTCCAGTACCGGTGTGGTCTTCAGTATTCCCGTTGTTTGTGCAAGCTCTTCGGAAATCTCCTCGTATTTAAATTCGAGGAAAATAAAAATTTGTGCTTCCGCGCCAATGGCTCAAAAATTATATACCCAGGCAAATTTTAGAGGCGCTTGGGCCCTTGTTTTAGGAAGTGAGACCCAAGGGCTATCTGATTATTGGCTTCGGCAAGCGGATTTGACGGTCAAAATTCCCATGAACGGCCTGGCAGACTCTTTGAATGTTTCTACTTCAGCTGCAATCATCCTTTACGAAGCCCTCCGGCAAAGAAAGAATTAAACATGCGTTTACAGGTTTACTTATCACATAACGGTGTTTGCTCCCGTCGGGATGCGATGGATATTATCCAGGCCGGCCGGGTGAAGGTCAATGGCAGCATCATTAAAGAACCATCCACACCCGTGGTAGGCGATGAGGAGATCACGGTTGATAATCAAAAAATCGGCGCTATAGAGTATACTTGTGTGATGCTTAATAAACCTGCCGGATATACCACCACCAAGGTTGATATGCACGCAGACAAGACAGTAATGGATTTATTGCCTTCATCTATGCGCCATTTAGCTCCGGTGGGCAGGCTTGACCGTGACAGCGAGGGGCTTTTACTGTTAACTAATGATGGCGAATTGGCGTACCACTTGACCCATCCTAAATTCCACGCGGATAAAACGTATCTGGTGCGCGTTAAAGGGGAATTGACTAAATCCAAACAATCTAAAATCGAAAGCGGGATCATCGTTGAAGGCAAAAAAACTGCCCCTTGCCGTATTATGGAAGTTAAGTATAATGGCACGGATACCGAATTTAAGATCACCCTTAATGAAGGGCGAAAACGTCAAATTCGCATGATGGCCAAAAGTGTCGGCCATTATGTGACGTACTTGTGCCGCTTGTCCATGGGCAAACTGCAGCTGGGTGATTTGCCTAAGGGAAAATGGCGTATTTTGAGTAAGCAAGAAATTGCTTTGCTGAAATAACTTGCGAAGCAGAATACAAGAATATATTTTTTGATAAGGTGTCGTTCCCCCCAGGCGAGGAGGGGCTGTTTACGAGAGTAGCCCCGACGAGCCGAGTTTGGGGGGTTGGGGGGTATGCGTACCGTGAAAAAAATATATTCTTGTATTCTGCGTTCAGGTCTAGTTTGGAAACAATGACATGATTACAATCAGTAATTTATCCAAGAATTTCGACGAGCGCATGCTTTTGGAAAATGTCTCTTTAAGCATTTTTCCCGGTGAACGCATTGGTTTGACAGGCCCCAATGGTGCCGGTAAAACCACCTTGTTTCAAATTATTTTAGGCCAGATGGAACCGACTGAAGGGTCGGTCAATATTCAAAAAGGCCTTAATATCGGATACATGGCCCAGGAAGCCAAGGCAGCGCCCGAACTTACGGTCATGGAAGAGATGACCTCCGGTGATGAAGAGATCCGGCGTCTGATGGAAGAGAAACACAAGCTCGAAGACGAGCATAAAGCGGATTCCCCGCGTTACGGCGACATTTTGGAGCAGTTGGAACATAAAGGGATTTATGAGCTGGAGCACAAGGCTGAAAAAATCCTCACAGGTCTGGGTTTTAAAGAAGACGAATTCCATAAGCCCATTGCCCAGCTTTCCGGCGGCTGGCAGATGCGCACCCAATTGGCCAAATTGTTGACTTACAGATATGATTTGATCCTTCTAGATGAGCCTACCAATTATCTGGATTTGGAAGCAACTATATGGCTTAAAGGTTATCTGGCGAATTATGACGGGACCTTTATCATCATCTCGCACGACAAGATTTTTCTTAATGATGTGACGAATTACACACTTGTTCTTGACGATGCCAGAATGACCAAGGTTAAAGGCAATTACGAAGCGTATGAAGAAGCCAAGGAGATGCGTAACCGTTCACTGGAGAAACAACAAAAGGTCGTTGAGGCAAAACGCGAGCAATTAGAGCGTTTTACCGAACGCTTTCATGCCCAGCCTAACCGTGCTTCAGCCGTGCGTAATAAACGTAAAATGCTCGATCGGCTGGAAGTGATCCGTGTGCCTCAGGAAAAACATTCTATCCGGGATTTTGAGTTCCCGGCGACGGTGCAAAGCGGGTATAGCGTTTTGACGATGAGCAAGATCAATAAATCCTATGGCGAGAAGCAGGTTTATAAGGACCTGGATTTTGAGATCACCAAGGGGCAGAAATTGTGTTTGGTCGGCCACAATGGCGCGGGCAAGTCCACCTTGCTTAAAATGATCGCCGGGGTCTTGCCGCCTGACTCAGGTGTGCGAAAGCTCGGGCATCAGGTGAATTTGGGCTATTTTTCCCAGACACGCCTGGATGTTTTAAATCCAAACCGCACGGCTTTTGAAGAGTTGATGTCCGCCACCGAACGCAGTGTCCCGCAAGCACAGGCGCGCACACTCTTGGGGGTATTTAATTTCAGAGGCGACGATGTTTTTAAACCTGTTCGTGTTTTGTCCGGTGGGGAGAAAAGCCGTTTGATTTTGGCCAAGCTTTTGATCAACCCGCCCAATTTTATTTGCCTTGATGAGCCTACGACCCATTTGGACATCGACGGGGTAGAGGCTTTGACCAGTTGTTTTCAGAAATACGAAGGCACTTTATGCTTTATCAGTCATGATTTGTTTTTTGTCAAGAATATTGCCAATCACATTGTAGAAGTCATCCCCGGAGAGATCAAAAATTATCACGGCAATTTGGATTATTATCTGGAGAAAAAAGCAGGTACAATGTCAGAGAAAACAGGCCAGCAGGGCAAGGCCGCGGGAAGTGCGGATAAAAAAAAGCATGCTGCTTCTTCTTTGGAAGACAACAAAAATCAGCCATTAAAGCAGGCGCATGAACGCCATAACGAAGCTCTCAAGCGCCTGGAAGAGATCAAAAAAGAAAGCCGGGCATTGGAGGCTGAAAGCAAGCAGTTAGAAACTGAAAGCTATGTAAAGTCCCGGTTTTTGAGCGAAGCTTTTGGCCGCGACTCCAGTATGATCAAGGAATACGGTATACGCCTTAAAGAAATCCAAAAACGTATACGCGACATCGTTGTGATTTTAGACCAATTACAAGAAGAAAAAATTCGGATTAGCAAGTGACATAAGGACATAAGTACGGTACGTAACTTATGTCCTTATGTCATCCCCGAATGTTTTATTCGGGGATCCAGACATGCTATAATGACGAATTAATATGACGAAAATTATCCCTTACTTAGTATTGATTTGTTTATGTTCATCCGGCTGCGTTATCCTTGAAAATTTGGATGAAATTTCGATTTTGGGGGATTATTCACGGGAAAAAGAAAATCAGCATCATTTGGTTAAATCCATCGATGATCATTATGATGCGTTGATAAAGATCATTGACCAGGGGCATATTGGCGATTACAAGACACAGGCATCATGGGTGCATTCTTTTGGCGAGCCCCTGCTTAAAAAAGATTTGAAGGACGGCGGCCAGCGATGGCTTTACCGTCATGCTGTTTATAGATTATCTAAAGACAAAGTGTACGTGTATTTTGACCGTGATGGTAAAATGATCAAATGGGAGAAATTACCATGCCCGAAATTCTTATAGGGACTGCTGTTATTGTCGTTTTGATTGCAACCATGGTTGTTTTGGTTTTTTTCATGCGCAAGATGGAGTTCTCTCAAAAGGACGCGGACTCACAAATGGAGCTGCGTAAACAGGCGATTGAACACACAGTCGCGGGGCTTAAAGAAGAGTTAGGCAAATATCAGCAATTACTGCGTGAGTCCCAAGGGGACCATGCCCGCAAGTTTGGCAGCCTCGAGAATGAACTCAAAAATGCTTCTATCGCCACACAGAAGCTCCAGGAGACCACCGTTAAATTGAATAATATTTTAGGCAATGTCAAACTGCGCGGGCAGTGGGGCGAGAGGATGGCTGAAGATATTATCCATTACGCCGGCCTTATTGAAAATGTCAATTATCTCAAGCAAAATGTCAACTCCAACGCCACCAAGCCGGACTATACCTTTCTATTGCCTCAAGGCCATTGCATAAATATGGACGTCAAATTTCCCCTGGATAATTATCTTCAAATGGTCAACGCCCCTGAAGGCATGCAACGGGACAGTTATGAAAAGGAATTCATTAAAAACGTCAAAGACCGTATTAAAGAGATCCAGAACCGCGATTATATTAACCCGTCGGAAAATACCCTGGATTTTGTTTTGTTGTTTATCCCCAATGAGCAGGTTTTTGGCCTAATCCAGGATAAATGGCCGGATGTGATGGATTTTGCTTTAAAGCAGAAAGTGGTGCTTTGTTCACCTTTTACCTTATATGCCATGTTAAGCGTTGTCCGCCAGGCCCATGAGCATTTCCGTTTTGAAAAGGACATCAAGAAGATCATCGAGCTTATTGAGGGTTTTACCAAGGATTATGAATTATTCAAAAACCGTTTTGCGGATTTGGGAAGCTTGATCGACAAAGTCAGTGGCCAGTACGTGGATATCAGCGATAAAAGTTTTAAGAAATTAGACGGCAAAATCCAGAAAATCGCAGACCATAAAAAGGGCCATCTTGATATAGTGGCCTCAACACCGGGTGTTACGGCGGTTCCGGTTAAGGATTTGATTGATGCAGCCTAAATTCGAGAGTGTGTCCCCCCTGAGTTTTTTAATAGAGGATCCAGGTCTTATTGCCCTAACCAGCGATGGTTCCATTGATTTTACACCTCTGGATTTTGACACCTCTTTGACAAAAGACCAGCGCGAATATTTGCAGAATAAATTTGGCGTTGATATACCACAAGTCTTTTGGCGAAAACAGATTCATGGTGATAATATTTTGGAAGCGCGTGGCGGGGCATGGACAGTTAAAGGTTGTCCTGATGCGGATGCCTATGTCACCAATGAAAAAAATCTTCCTATTGCCATACGTACGGCCGATTGCGTACCGGTTTTCATTCTTGATCCACTCCGTCGTGTCATAGGCCTGGCCCATGCCGGATGGAAGGGCACTTACAAGGCGATTGCCGCCAAGACCGTGCAAAGGATGCAGGAGAAATACGCCTGCCAGCCCTCTGGTTTAAAAATTGTTTTGGGCCCGAGCATCCGGGAGTGCTGTTATCAGGTGGGTGCCGAATTCCGTGATTATTTTCCTTCGCATGTTAAAAAGCGCGAAGGTTATTTATATTTAGATGCCATAAGCGCCAATCAAGATCAACTGTTGCAAGCAGGTGTGCGGAAGGAAAATATTTTTGACAGCGGAATATGCACTTGTTGTAATACAGATTATTTTTCTTTTCGACGCGACGGCATTAAAGCCGGGCGTATGATTTCTATTATGATGCTCAAATAAAAATATGAATACCCGCTATATTATTGTTTTAGTCACCGCCAAAGACAAAAAAGAGGCGGAAAAAATCAGCCGGGGCTTATTGGAAGCCAAATTGATCGCATGTGCCAATATCATAGAAGGGGTCCAATCATTATTCTGGTGGCAGGGTAAAATTGATTCGTCCCAGGAAGTTTTACTGGTTACAAAGACCAAAAAGATTTTATTTAAAAAAATTATAGCCCTAGTCAAATCCTTGCACAGTTATCAAACTCCGGAGATCATCGCCCTGCCCATTGTTGCTGGCAGTAAAGATTATCTTAAATGGATTGATGAAAATTGTCATCCTGAGCGAAGGTCCTCATAACGGACATTCGCAATAGCTCCGAAGGATCTTAAGATGTTTTATTCGAGATTTATTTTTTTATGTCTATTTTTAATTACTTCATCATCAGCCTGGCCGATGGGCCATGTATCGACACAGACGGATGAGGGCCCTTTAATAGGCAAGGCAGCGCCGGATGTTGTTTTGACTAAATCGGACGGGACATCCGGCAGTGTCATTGGCTCGCGTCAGGGCAAAAAGGCCATTTTGGTCTTTTGGGCGACCTGGTGCCCGCATTGTTACGAAGATTTAGGTACCATCAATGATAATATTGCATCCGCAGAGCAAAAAGGCATCAAGATTATCCTGGTGGATGTGGGAGAGACCAAAGAAGACGTCAATAAATATTTTAATCAACGTCAGATGAAACTGGTTAGTTTTGTTGATGAGGACAGCTTTCTGCAAGGGGCGTATCATCTCATTGGAGTGCCGACCTTAATATTTATTGATGAAAAAGGCATTGTCCGCAGCATGACCCACGCATTTCCTGCAGATTACGAAAATTATTTCGACGTTAATAAATAAATAGTGACGTCTACCAATTATGTTAATTGGTAGACGTCACTATTTATTGATGTTTGATTTTACTTTGAAGGTCTGCTTTTGCGCGCAATTGGGACATGAAGGTGATGAGGATTTGATTGCGGCCTTCAGCGCTGATCATTTGCCTGAAATTCTCTTTATCTGATTCAAACTGCGCGTCTTCAGGCTTCTCCATTTTCTCCAAATAAATAATGGCCGGCCCCTGGGAAGTGGATATGACACCGCTTAATTTCTTATTGGCGTTAAGCCCGTCAGCTTCCTGCTGGAACTCCTCAATTAAGCCGTTATTGGCAATATAGTCTTTGCGGCCAAAGGCTGGTGTTTCTTCGACCTTCAGCTTGAGGTCCGTCGCCGCAGTTTTGAAATCCTTGGTCTTTAAGGCCCCAGTTAAATCGTTGAGGGCCTTGTCAGCTTTAGGTTTGGCCAGGGCAAATCCTTTTTCCAATAATACCGCCTGCTTGACTTGATCCTTGATATCTTGCAATGCAGGAATGGCAGAGATATTTTTTTCTTTAAGCTGGACGATTTGCCAGCCGTCCGGAGCTTCCAGAGGAGGTGAATAGTCGCCAGGGTTCATTTTAAAAAAATGCACAATGTTTTCGGGATTGGAAGCAAAAGTTAAAATTGGCTGGTCTTGGGTAAAGGCGGCTGAAGTTTTAACTTCAAGTTTTAATGTCTTGGCAACAGCAGCGAAATTAGTTCCGGATTTAAGTTCTTTGGAAAGAGTATCAGCCAGTGCTTTGTCCTTGGTCTGCACATAATCAAGGACAATGGTGGGCGGCAGTCGGAATTGTTCCTTGTGCTGTTCATAGAACGTTTTAATTTCATCATCGCTGGCCGCGGCATTTTTGGCAAAATCCGTGGCGCTAAACAAAATATATTCCAGGGTGATTTTTTCATTGCGTTTTTGATATTCTTTCTTTAATGCAGCGTCACTTAATACCACTTCAGGGGCAACCGCATCGATCAATTTTTTAATTGCCAGTTGTTTGCGTATGCCTTCTTCAAAGTCATGGGTGGAGCGGTCGAAAATACTGGAGTTTTGCACGATGTCTTCATAAAGCGTTCTATCAAATTGTCCGCTCCTTTGAAAAAACGGGATGGCGGCAATATAGGCCACCACTTCCTGGTCGCTCACTTGGATATCGCGTTTTTGGGCTTCTTTAAGCAAGATCAGGCGGTCCCAGGCCTCTTGTTCCAAATCAAGCTTGTTGCCGTTTTTAAAAAACTCATCGCCATAGATCCTGATGGCCTGATCACGGGCGTCCAAATAGGCCTGTTGGAAATCTTTGATGTTGACATTGTGTCCGTAAAGTGTACCGGCGCTGTTAACGGTATTATCCAGGCGGTAAGCAGTGCCGAAAACACCGAATGACAGGATAATGACAACAGCGATGACCCAAAGAATGGCTTTATTAACACCTTTTTTTCGTAATACTTCAAGCATGTTCACCTCATAGGTTTTAGATTTCCCAAAATCGTGCCATTATAGCGGAGCCGATGATATTTGACAAGCAAGACTTAGATGTTATAATTAACGGCTATTCAGCCAACGAAATGGATTAAACGTGACGACGACCAAAAAACAGGGAATCTTGAAAAAATTAAAATTAGGATTGCCCAAAGGCAGCTTGCAGGACGCCACCATCGCCTTGTTTGAGAAGGCGGGTTTTAAGGTGACGGTTTCCACCCGCTCCTATTTCCCTCAAATTGACGACGAGGAAATTTCCCCGGTGCTTTTGCGCGCCCAGGAAATGTCCCGTTATGTCGAAGATGAGACCCTGGATTGCGGTATCACCGGTGCCGATTGGATCGAAGAAAATTCTTCTCATGTCACTTCTTTAGCCGATCTTTTATATGCCAAACAAACCAGCAATAAAGTCCGCTGGGTTTTAGCGGTACCTGAAGACTCTTCCATTAAAACAGTCAAGGATTTGCAAGGCAAGAAAATCGCCACTGAAGTTGTCAATGTCACCAAAAAATATTTAGCCAAACATAAAGTCCAGGCTGACGTGGAATTTTCCTGGGGGGCCACAGAAGCCAAGGTCGCCACGGGCCTGGTTGATGCCATTGTTGAACTAACTGAAACCGGCTCGTCCCTGCGTGCCAATAAACTGCGCATCGTCGACACTTTGTGTGAATCCACCACCCAGTTTATCGCCAATAAAAATGCCATAAAAGATCCATGGAAAAGTGCGAAAATGGGCCAAATCATTATGCTGTTAAAAGGGGCCTTGCAGGCGAAAAACATGGTGGGCTTGAAGATGAATGTGCAGCGCAAAAATTTGAATAAGATTTTAAAGGCAGTCACCGCTCTGCGCAATCCGACGATCTCACCATTGGTGGATGATCAATGGGTGGCCCTGGAAACAGTGATTGATGAAAGCACTGTGCGTAAAATAATTCCGGCCCTCAAAACAGCCGGGGCCGAAGGGATTATTGAATATTCACTTAACAAGCTGATCTATTAAGGAAGGTACACTTTATGCCCTGCGGTAGAAAAAGAAAATTAATCAAGATCCGGACCCACAAGCGTAAAAAATTACGCAAAGCCTTGCGCCATCTCAAAAAGAGAGCCACTAGCTAATTTGGGAGGCGAATATGCTTTTCGGGCAACGCCTATATGCGCTGAGAATGGTTTTATTCTTATCGCTGTTGGCGCTTACAAGCCCTTCGTATGCTTGGGGCTTGTCTTTGGATTCAAAAGCACATGGCCTGGCGCATTATATCATGGCGGTTATGCGTGATTTAAACGGTGAAAGCGCGCAAGCGATAAGTGAATATCAAAAATCCGTAAAATTTAATGGTTTGGAACCTGCCCCCAGATTAAAACTGGGGGCTTATTATTTGCGCCTTGACGAAATCCAGAAAGCCGCCCTCCAGTTAAAAGAAGTGACACGTCTTGCCCCTCAGGAGACCCAAGCACATTATTTGCTGGCCCTCATTTATTCTTCAGAACATAAATACGATTTGGCAGCCTCGGAATATGAAATTATCCTTAAAACAGCCGCCCATGATGATCCGGCTGATATGGACGCTTATATGTATTTGGGCCAATTGTATTATGCCCAGGCCAAATACCCTCAAGCCATTGAGCAATTTTTGAAAATCTTAGGAGTTGATTCTGCCAATACAACCGCTCTTTATTTGTTGGGATCAGTTTACGCGGATAATAATGACCCTTCTAAAGCCATAGAGGTATTCCGCAAAGTATTGCAAATTGAGCCGGGGAATAGCGATGCCCTTAACTCGTTAGGTTATATGTATGCCCAGCAAGGTGTTCATTTAGATGAGGCCATCAGGATGACCCGGAAAGCGATTGAAATAGATCCGGTCAATGGTGCTTATTACGACAGTTTAGGATGGGCTTTTTATAAAAAAGGGTTGTACGCGGCCAGTTTAAGGGCTTTGCAAAAAGCTGAAACGTATATTGAAGATCAAGTCCTTTATGATCATTTAGGTGATGTTTTTAAGGCACTAAAAGAATACACACGGGCGTCTGAATATTGGCGCAAGTCTTTGGACCTGGACCCTCACCAGATCTTGGTCCAACAGAAAATTAACGGATTGGAAAAATGGATCGCCTCACAGTCCTTTCACCGGCTAAATTAAATCTTGTCCTCGATGTTTTGGGAAAAAGGCCTGATGGTTTTCATGAACTTCAGACCATCTTCGAGCGTATCAGCCTTGCTGACCAAATCACCCTGATACGCAATTCGAGCGGTAAAATACGCATTCATTGTACCCATCCCCATGTGCCGCTGTCCTCAAAAAATTTAGTTTTTAAGGCCGCGATGATGCTATCAGAAGATTTTTCCATATTAGAAGGCCTAGATATAAATATTATAAAAAATATTCCAGTGGCTGCGGGTTTGGCTGGCGGCTCCAGCAACGCGGCCGCTGTTTTATCAGGCTTAAACCGTTTGTGGCGAATAGGCTTGAATAACGCTCAATTGGTCAACTATGCGGCCCGTTTAGGCAGTGATGTACCCTTCTTTTTATATAATACTTCCTATGCCGTAGGCAAGGGGCGTGGAGAGCTTATAAAGCCTTTGGCCGTCAAGACAAAATTATGGCATCTGCTTGTCACGCCTAGGGTTAAAATGCATACAAGAGAGGTTTTTGCCCGTCTGAAATTAAATTTGACAAACAAAAAGGATAATGTTAATATTTTGCTTCCCTTTTTAAAAAAAGGGGATTTAGAGGGTCTGGCAAGGGCTTTGTCCAATGACCTGGAACCTGCTATTTTGTCGTTAAGGCCTGATTTTATTAATTTAAAAAATAGATTACTCGACGCTGGAGCCACCGGTGTCTGTTTTTCCGGCAGCGGCCCGTCGGTTTTTGCTTGTGTACAGTCACAAAAACATGCTTTAAGCCTCCGGGCGAAATTCGACAGGCGTTATACCCAAGCGTTTGTGGTCAGTACACTGTAGCTAACTGCCCGGTGGTGTAATGGTAGCACCCGAGAATTTGGATCTCGTTGTTCAGGTTCGAATCCTGACTGGGCAATATAAAAGAATTACTATCCTCAGTGCAGGATTCGAAAGAAGCGAAGCGCAGCCCTGTATAGAAAGTTCGACGAATAGGAGGACTTTCTAGGGCGGGTGGCCGACCCGGAGCGAGGAGCGACCCAGAAGGGTCGGGACGAGCGAAGGGCGCCGAATCCTGACTGGGCAATTTATATATGAGTCATTTCAAAGCGATTATTTTAGCGGCGGGCCGTGGCACGCGGATGAAATCCGATACACCTAAGGTGCTGCACAAAGTTGCCGGCCGTCCGGTGATCGATTACGTTTTGGATATTGCAAAAAGTTTACGTTCTTTGAAAACCTATTGTGTGGTTGGGCATGGGTCCCAAAAAGTCAAGGATGCCGTCGGCGTAAGTGTCCAATTTGTCACGCAGGATCGGTTACTCGGCACTGCGGACGCTGTCAGGCGCTGCGCCCCTTATCTGAAAAATTACAATGGAACGGTCTTGGTCATCTCCGGGGATGTGCCTTTATTGTCCCAGACAATCGTGTCCGCGTTATTAAAACAGCACCAGCGATCAGGTGCTTCAGCCACGGTATTGACGGCCAATGTGGAGGATCCGCAAGGCTATGGCCGTATCCTGCGCGAAGCAGGCTTTATCATTGCGATCCGGGAAGAAAAAGATGCTTCTGAGGCCCAGAAGAACATTGGAGAAATCAACACGGGTGTTTATTGCTTTAACTCGAAAAATTTATTTGAGATTTTAAAAAAGGTTAAGCGCAACAGCCAGAAAAAAGAATTTTATTTAACGGATGCCGTTGAATTATTGCTCGCGCAGGGTAAAAAAGTTGAGAGCTTTACGACCGATGACGAAACAACAGCCCTAGGGATCAATACCCGGGAAGATTTGGCGCAGGCACAGGCTATTATGCGTAAGAGAATTTTAAGCAAGCTGATGCTGTCAGGGGTGACTATCGTTGATCCTCTGACGACTTTTATTGAAGCGGGTGTGACGATCGACAGGGACACGGTCATTCATCCCATGACGGTCATTCATACGGATGTGCGCATTGGCAAAAATTGCAGCATCGGCCCCATGGCGCGTTTGCGCCCCGGGACCCGTATTAGCGACGGGGTTGAAATAGGAAATTTCACAGAAGTTTCCAGGACTACGATTGGCAAAGGGGTTATGCAAAAGCATTTTTCATTCTTGGGAGATGCGCTAGTAGGCCAAGGCGCCAATATCGGCGCTGGTGTGGTGACGGCTAATTATGATGGAGTAAATAAAAATAAAACATTTATCGGCTCCCAAGCGTTTATAGGATCTGATGTGATTTTGGTCGCGCCCAACAGGGTTGGTGCCGGGGCAATGGTGGGAGCCGGTTCAGTTGTCGCCAGAGGTAAAAATATTCCAGCGGGGACGGTGGCTGTAGGCGTTCCGGCGCGGGTCATAAAAAAAGTAGCTAAGGGGAAAAGATGAGTAAATTATCGATTTTAGGCGGAAATGCCAATCCCACATTGACTGCAGAAATCTGCCAGAAGCTGGGGATCAAACAAACCGAAGTTTTTGTCGGGCGTTTTAGCGAAGGCGAAATCCGCGTGCATATCAGGGAAAATATCCGCGGGCAAGACGTTTTTATCGTCCAGCCGACCTGTCCGCCGGTCAATGACAATATCATGGAACTTTTGATTTTGATGGATGCTGTGCGCCGCGCTTCTGCGGACAGGATTACGGCCGTTATTCCCTATTACGGCTATGCGCGCCAGGACCGCAAGGACCAGCCGCGGGTACCGATCACCGCCAAGCTGGTGGCTAATTTGATCGTCGCGGCCGGTGCCAACCGTGTTTTAACGATGGATTTGCATGCCAGCCAGCTGCAGGGATTTTTTGATATCCCGGTAGACCATTTGTATGCCATCAATGTCTTGTCCGAGTATTTTAAAGAACGCAAGATCGGGGACTTGGTGGTTGTTTCGCCTGATGTCGGCGGAATCAAAATGGCCCGGGCTTATGCCAAGCGTTTAAACGCAGGCCTGGCCATCGTTGACAAGCGGCGCATGTCGCCGGAGAAAACCGAGGTCATGCATATTTTAGGCGAGGTCAAGGGTAAGAATGTGGTGATGGTGGATGATATCATTGCCACCGCAGGTTCCCTGGTCGATGCGGCCAGTGCCCTTAAAGCTTCCGGTGCCAAAGGCATTTACGCCTCTGCCAGCCACGGGGTATTTTCCGGCCCGGCCAATGAGAGGATTGCCAATTGCAAGGAATTGCTTGAAGTGGTAGTCACCAACAGTATTCCCTTAAGAGAGGGGATCCAAAATCCTAAAATCAAACAATTGTCGATCGCACCGCTTTTGGCCGAGGCCATTGCCCGCACCCATAACGCGGAGTCTATCAGCAGTTTATTCGAAGTGGCATGAGGACATAAGTTACGGAACGAAGTGACGTAACTTATAGTCCGAATGTCATCCCCGAATGTTTTAATCGGGGAACCAATTCAGAAATGGATTCCCGCTTTCGCGAGAATGACATTAAAGGACAGGAAGGAAATAAAATGGAACAAATTAATTTTGATGTCCAAATCAGAAAAAATACGGGATCGGCGAGGTCCAGGCAGATACGCCGCTCGAATTTAATTCCGGGGATCGTTTACGGCGGAAATTCCAAGCCAACAATCATCCAGGCGGACCGTAAGGCCTATGACCGTATCTACCGCCAGCACGCCGGCGAAAGCCTGATCTACCATCTTAATTTGGTCGATGAAGGGAAGAAAATCTCGGATTTCCCGGCGATCATCAAGGATGTCCAGCTTCATCCGGTCACCGATGAGGTGATCCATATCGATTTTAACCGTATCTCCCTCGATAAAGAAATTGAGATCAAGGTCAAGGTCCTCACCAAGGGGGACGCCGTGGGTGTCAAGCGCGACGGCGGTACTTTGGAACATTTGATGTGGGAGCTGGATGTTATCTGTTTACCGACGAATATCCCGCACCATTTGGAAGCGGACGTAACAAATTTAGGGGTGCATGATTCCATCCACGTTAAGGACTTGGTGTTGCCCCCGGGCGTGCGTACCAAACATGACCCTGAATCTGTGGTCATTACCATTGCCGGTTCCATGCGTGAAGAAATAGCCGCTGCTGTGCTGGAAGGTGAAGTCGCAGCCGCAGGCACTGAACCTGAAGTATTGAAGGAAAAGAAGAAGGAAGAAGGAACTGACGCTGCCGCAGGAAAAGCCGGGACCCAGGCGGCCGGGGCTGCCAAGAAGGCTGATGGCGCCAAGAAGGACGACGCGAAGAAGGATGACGCGAAGAAATGAAGTTGATCGTAGGACTTGGAAATCCCGGGCCGAAATACAGGCTGACCCGTCACAATTTAGGTTTCCTGGTGCTCGATGGCCTTGCTGCCCAACAGAAAGTTTTGTTGCGCAATTCCTCAGGCAATCACGGTATGCTCGCGAAGGCAGTGATCGAAGGTATTGAATGTTCTTTGTTGATGCCGATGACCTTTATGAATGATTCCGGTTTGTCTGTCAAGAAGCTGGCAGACAGGGCAGGGACACCTCTAGAAGATATTTTGATCGTTTGCGATGATTTGTCCCTTTCTTTTGGAAAGATGCGCCTGAGGCCTTCAGGTTCTGCCGGGGGCCATAACGGGTTGAAATCCATCATCGGGCATTTAGGGTCAAATCAATTTGCCAGGCTACGCATGGGCATTGACACTCCCAAAGGCGAGGCTGATACAGTAGATTATGTATTATCAAATTTTACTCCGGCGCAGATAAAGGCCCTGCCGGATTTTATTAATCAGGCACTGGAATGCGTCACTTGCTGGGTGACCAAAGGTGCAGAAGTTGCGATGAACAAATATAACTGACATGAGGAAATGAGTTACGGTACGTAACTCATATTCCGAATGTCACCCCCGAAAGTATCAGTCGGGGGTCCAGTCATGCGTGTCTGGATTCCCGATTAAAACATTCGGTAATGACAAGAATAGGGGATAAAGTAATGAACAAGTATGAATTGGTTTATATCGTCGACGCACACGCGCCGCAAAACACCAAGGACGAAATCGCCAAGCAGGTGGCGGATGCCCTGGCTAAAATCGAGATCAAGGTGGTCAACAGCCAAATGTGGCTGGACCGCCATAAGATGAGTTTTCCCATCCAGAAAATCGGGGAAGGCACCTACTATCTGTTGAATCTTGAAGCGGACAGTTCCAGCGTCGCCAAATTGCAGAACATTCTGCGCATCAATGAACAGATACTTCGTTTCCCAAGAACGGCTTTGTAAAATACCTTCAACAAAGACCGCCCGGCCTTTTTGCAAATACTGGTTACAAATTTCCGCCTGTTTGTCCCAGGCTGTCACCGTGATAAAACAGGTGTCTTCTTTTAATTCACCGGTACGGTCCTTAAACTTGCGGTTAACGGCAATGCGCAAATTGGTCACTGCAGTGCCATTGGGCGTATATCGCAATTCCGGGTCTTTTG
>Ga0207051_1011_pt1 | contig 41214 bp, 41 predicted proteins | sample Alteio_BWMinCont_61_FD_153292 | JGI IMG/M metagenome (GOLD analysis project Ga0207051, IMG submission 153292) | Enriched cells from forest soil in Barre Woods Harvard Forest LTER site, Petersham, Massachusetts, United States -... | ecosystem: Environmental > Terrestrial > Soil > Temperate forest >...
TTGCATGCCCGCCTTGCTAATTCCATAAGCCTTTTCCTGCCGCGCATTTTTCTGGAACGCTCGTCCTCTGCACTTGGAGGATGCAGAGGCCAACGCCTGCGCAGGGCAAACTCGCCTAGTTCACAGTGAGACTTACAGTTGTGTTGTGGTTGAGATTACCGGATGTCCCGGTGATCGTGAGCGTGTACGTTCCGGTGGGGGTACCCGGCGGCAATGGTGGCGTTACCGTTAGTGAGCCAGTTTGCTTAACTCCCGCATAAGATGCTCCGACGGTAACTTTCGTAGGCGCAGTTACGCTGCTGGTGCTTGCAGGGAAGGATGCACTGGTCGCTCCCGCGCCAATAGTTACGCTGGCCGGCACGGTGACCACACCCGGGTTGCTGCTGGAGAGGGTAACGAGAGCCCCACCATTGGGAGCTGGGCGGCTCAGCGTTACAGCGCCGACAGAAGGCGACCCGCCCACGACAGTGTTGGGATTGAAAGTTAGCGACGTGAGGGTCGGTCCTCCAGTCGGCGGCTGGGGAGTGACGGTCAGTGAAGCAGTTTGCGTCAAACCGGAGTTGGAAGCGGAGATCGTGACACTGGTCGAGCTGGCCGTCGTCATGGTCGTCACTTGGAACACGGCCGTCGTCGATCCCGCCGAGATCGTCACGCTGGGCGGGACCGTGGCAACAGAGGTATTGCTGCTCGATAAAGAGAAGACAGCGCCGCCGCCAGGAGCGGGGGCACTCAGGGTGATTTCTCCGGTAGAGGGGTTACCGCCATTCACGCTGGTCGGGTTCAATGTGAGCGAGAACGAGATCTGAGAAGCTTGCGAGGATGAGCTGTTGCCAGGAGCGGCACCTCCACCGCACGAATACGAATAGAGCAAAATTGCGAGCAGTCCGAGCGCGGCGGAAAGCCCCGGGCGCGGGCAGGGGGCTTGGCCGAACCGCCGAAACGTGAAGTGGAACAGCGAGGCCACCCAAAGGAGCAGGTAGGCGACCCCGACTGCCACAAGCGGCGGTAGGGGACGAATTCGCAGGGGAATCGCGAGCGGCACGGCCGAGCGTGCAATGGTTTGTACGACAACGGTTGCTGTTGCCGCATTAGTGCCGGCAAGCGTGACTAGAGATGGCGTGATCGCACACTTCGACGCCGGAGGAGAACCACCGCAGCTTAGCGATACGGTCTGATTAAACCCGCCGCTCGGCGTAAGGGTGACGGTGTAGGTTGCTGGTTGTCCGGCGTTGATTGTGGAAGTGGCAGGAACGGCCGAGATTGTGAAATCCTGCGGGGATAGGCTGGTTAGTGCTTTAACGAGGTTCAAGCGGCCGTTGCCCATGTCTGGGTCAGGCGGTACAAGCGGATCTGCGTTAGCTATTGCGGCGGCTGCTTGAGACTCGTTCGTTTTCGCCTGCCTGTTTAAGAGCAAGGCAGCTCCGCCGGAAACGAAAGGCGCGCTGAAGGACGTTCCCCATCCGGCGGCGTAGGTGCTGAAGGGGTAGGTTGTGACGATAGCTTCCCCAGGAGCAGCGACCCAGACGATGGCGTTACCATAGTTGGAGAAGGAGGAGCGCGTGTCGAGGTCTGTTGTCGACGCTACGCCCATCACCACGTTTTGCAGCGCCGCGGGATAGACCATACCGGTACCTGTGCCGGGGTCCGCCTTCTGACCATCGTTTCCCGCAGAGGCAGCGCAGATCAGCGCGGACTGGCTCGCGTAATCCAGCGCTGATGCGAGCTCCGGAGAGCTTGTCGGGAAGTCAAAACTCATGTTTATGCCATTGGCACCGTTGCCCACGGCGTAGTAGATCGCTTGTAGGATATTGGAAAGGAAGCCCGTGCCATCGGAACTAAAGGCCTTTAACGGCAGCAACTTCGCGGTTGGGGCGACCAGGTGGATAATACCCATCACCATCGTCCCGTGGCCAAATGCTGCATACTTCGGGTTGGTATCCAGGAAGGCCGCGGAGGATTGGTCCAGAAAGGCTGCACTGGACTGGTTGACCTGAGCTGGCGGGCAACTCGGGCAGGGCGAAGGTGTTGGGTCAGTAAAATCTGTCAGTTCAGAACCACCGGACTGGTTTCGGGTGAAGTCGTAGCCGGGAAGTAGGACCCCCGCGAGGGCGGGGTGATTAGGATCAACGCCGGTATCAATATCTGCGACAATTCCGCTGCCTGAAACTGAAAACGGGGGGCTATGCGCGTTTGAGACCTGGACTTTTTGCGCCGCAGGCTGATTCGCGTAGCCGTTCCAAACCGTCGTGCCGAAATAAGGGACGGGGGTCTCCGATATCATCCCCGATGGGGGTGGCGAGGGCACCACGTTTGGGCCGAGAAGGCTGATGAGCTGGTCGATCTCAGCATCTACGATCCCCTGGACAGTGCCCAGCAGATTTAACAAAGTCGTTGGATCAAGTGGAGTGGAGACCAGGAAGAGTTGGTTCAGAGGGTCGCGCAGCCCGCCAACCACGGTGCAAGCAGGTGGCAGCAGGGGAAGGGACAGCGCATTGCAAACGCCTTGAAGGCCCTGGAGTCCCAGGGTCGTACGAACAATGATTCGGTTCTGCGCCCTTGCAGGTACGGCTAGCGACAGAAGTAGTGCCGCAATAAACCCCAGTCGGCGGATCATGACCCCTTCAATCTGCCCTTCGCGTGATGTGATACCGAGTCTACGAGCCCGGCCCTCGGGTGGGGGGGGAGCGCCCAGAAAGGTCGTCGGAATTCGGTAATTTTCGGTACTATCCACCTATCCACTACCATGAACTACGTACATGACCAATCCGGTGAAGACCTTAGCCGCCGATAGCGAGGGGATCTAGTCTTGGAGGTGACCAGGAAACCATTGAACACGTGGGATGACGTACGTCTCGTGAAAGCGTGCCTAGCGGGCCGTGAAGAAGCCTGGTCGTGCCTTATTGAAAAGTACAAAGCTCTGATCTATTCGATTCCCGTAAAGTACGGCCTTTCCAAGGACGACGCGTCCGATGTCTTCCAAGCTACTTGCCTCGAGTTGCTCGCTCGGTTGCAAGATTTGCGGAAGGCACGCGCCTTACCGAAATGGTTAATGCAGGTCGCGCATCACGAATCCTACAGGTTGAAGCGTTCGCAGCAGCGAATGATCAGCCGTGACGCTGATCCGGGATTGCCTGAACCGGAGATTCCGGCAATTGCGGAATCGCTAGTTCAACAAACCCAACAAGAACAAATGTTACGTGAAGCGATGAGTTTGTTAACACCTCAGTGCCGGCGACTGGTCGAGCTGCTATTTTTTGAAGCACCCGCACGGCCGTATGCGGAAGTTGCGAGGGAATTAGGCTTGGCGCGAGGCTCGATCGGGTTCACGCGCGAAAAATGTATCGAGCGCCTCCGCCGCCAGCTCAGCAAGCGCGGTTTCCACTAATGCCTGTTTCTGAAAGCAAACGTTCACTGGACAAGCTTATTTCCGAGTTGGCGAAGATCGATACCGACGTCGCTCGGCGAAAGTTCCTCACCCGCCATCGTTCCCTGCTTCGCAGCGAAGTCGTGGGTCAGCTTGCCCCTATGGTCGTGGAAAAGGTTCGGATCGACATACGGCAAGCTCTTCATCTCGCTGAGGCTGCCGTTCTAATCGCCCGCCGTCTGCGCCATAAAGAGGACCTGGCGCTCGCGCTCCGCGCCAAGGGTAACGCTCTGCACCTTTCCGGTAACAATCGAGCCGCCGTGAAACACCACGAAAAGGCTTTGAAAATCTACGAATCCCTGGGATTTTCGAAGGAAGTTGCCCGCACACTGAGCACTTTGATTCAGCCCCTCAATCTTTTGGGTGAATATGACCGCGCCTTTGCGGCTTCGGAACGCGCTCGCGAAATATTTGTTCGGCTGGGGGAAACTGCTCGCATCGCGAGACTCGACAACAATGTGGCGAACATTCTTCATCGCCAGGATCGCTTTGAGGAAGCGATCGCCTATTACGAGCGCGCGTGTAAGGCCTTATCGGATCTTCAACTATGGGAAGACGTAGGGCTCGCTCTGCTCAATGTAGCCATGTGCTTGATCAACTTGAATGATTTTCGTAGGGCCTTGGATTGCTATCAGACAGCTCGCGACCTCTGCGTGCAACACAATATGCCGTTGCTCCGGGACCAGGCAGACTACAACATTGCCTATTTATATTACCTGCGGGGCGAATACAGTCGCGCAATCGAGATGCTCTTTGCGGTACGGCGCTCGTGTGAAGTAACCGGCGACACATACCATCGCGCTTTGTGTCAATTGGATTTGTCCGAGATCTACCTCGAGCTGAATTTGAGCGAAGAAGCGAGAGAGGCGGCGCATCACGGATACCTGCAGTTTGAGAAGCTCCGCATGCGCTACGAAGCCGCAAAGGCGTTGACCAACGAAGCGATCGCTTGCGGCCAGCAGGGGAAAACGGACTCGGCGCTGGAGCGTTTTGGCGCAGCGCGACGCTTGTTTGCGCGTGAAAAAAATCTCGTTTGGCCGCGACTCCTCGACTTTTATCAGGCACTTCTGCTCTTCCACGACGGCCGTTATCTTGAAGCGCGTTTACTTTGTACCGGGGCGGCTGAGTTTTTCGATGATTCCGTGCTCACCGGCAAAGCTATCCTCTGCCGTCTTCTGCTCGCGCGTATCGCACTACAACGGGGCGAGTTAACGGCTGCGCAACGGGAGATAGAAGCCGCCGTGATGAAGCTCTCCGATCTGCAGGCTCCAGTTCTCGTCTACCAGACTCAACTCCTGCTTGGACAAATTGCCAGGAGCCGCGGTGAGCGAGCGGCCGCCTATAAGGCATACCAACGAGCCCGCGAAGTGCTGGAAGGCTTGCGCACGCAGCTGGCAAGCGAGGAATTCAAAATCTCATTTGTAAAGAACCGCATGCTGGCTTACGAGGGGATTGTGGATTTATACCTCGATCCCCAAAACACAGAAATTTCTGTGAACGAAGTCTTCTCGTGCATAGAGGCAGCCAAGTCACGCAGCATGATTGAGATGGTTCAAAACGGGCACAGCCTTGGTGCCCGTGACTCCGGGCAGAGCGAGCTCGTTCGAAAAACCCGCGATTTGCGGGAAGAACTCAACTGGTATTATCACCGCGTTGAACTCGAGCAACTTCGCCCAGATCGCGTTGATGAGGACCGCATCTTGCGCCTGCAAGAACAGGCGCGAGCACTCGAAGTTAAATTGTTGCGAACCTTAAGGGAGTTGCCCTCGCATGAGCGCGAAAGGGCGATGCTCGAGGCCCGCTCTGATTTCTCAGTCTCGGAACTACGGGCTGCGCTCCCGGCCGGCACTGCGCTGATTGAGTACTATTCGACGGGCGATCTCTTCTTGGCCGTCGTGGTGACGCAAGATGAGATCGAGGTTTTCCCTCTTGCAGCCGTTTCGCGCGTCAGCCACCTATTGCATCTGCTCAGATTTCAGTTTTCAAAGTTTCGCCTGGGAGCAACATACACAGAGCAATTCCAGCAACTCATGATGCGTACGACATTGAGCCATCTCGAACAGCTCTACGCCGAGCTCATCGCACCTCTCCGGATTCCTCAGTCGATTCGTCATTTGATCTTTGTTCCCCACGGGCCGCTGCATTTTCTTCCTTTTCATGCGTTGCGTCGCGCCGAAGGGTATCTGTGCGATCAATACACAGTATCTTATGCGCCCAGTGCCGCCCTCTTCGCTCTCTGTGAGCAGAGGCCGGCGCCCAATAATCAGACTTCCTTGGTTTTAGGAGTTCCCGACCGGCGCGCGCCACAAATTAAGGGTGAGGTTCAATCCGTGGCGGCATTGCTGCCCTATGCGGATCTCTTTGTAGGTAAACAAGCAACCGCAGAAGTCTTAAGGCGCCGCGGGACTGAGTGCAGTATCCTGCACATCGCAACTCACGGTATTTACCGGCAGGATAATCCTCTGTTCTCGGCCATCAAGCTGGGGGACAGCTATCTAAATCTGTACGACCTGTATCAGTTACGCTTAGGCGCGAGACTCGTGACATTGAGCGGTTGCGCGACCGGAATGAACTTTGTCGCCGCAGGCGACGAGCTAATTGGACTTCAACGCGGATTGTTCTGCGCCGGCGCAACCTCTCTGCTGCTCTCTTTGTGGGATGTCCACGAAGACAGTACTGCTGAACTAATGGCGGAGTTTTACAAGAGCTACGTTCGCTCGCGCGATATGGCGGGGTCTCTGCGAACCGCCATGCAGCGGCTCCGAACGCGGCAGCCACACCCGTACTTCTGGGCACCCTTTGTCCTTGTCGGTAAAGTCGCGGACGCGATAAGCCCGGCATAGCTTCCCGGCCCTATATTTTTCACCCGCCAACTTACCCTTATTCGGTGAGCGGGGATCCTTTACTGCCCTGTCCCGCGCCAAACGAGCGCCCGATGGGGATAAATTCGGGAGATCACTCGATGAACCAGCTTCATAAAAAGGAGCGATGGCGTAATCCTTCCAATATGGAACGAACTTACACACTGTCGAATGTAGCCCTTCGACTCGCTAAAACAGCTATCGCGTCGAGTCTAGTATTTGGACGAACGGGAGCACGCACCTGGCCCGAAGGTTTGGTCGATGACTTTTTGCAGCCGGTTCTCCATGGCGCGAATGCAACGGGGAATCGTGCGAAACAGCAACACGAATCCGCGCCGTCCATATCGGCTCGCCTTTTTCAAGCTCAAGATGAGGAGCGCCGCCGAATCAGTCGTGAACTGCACGACAGTGTGGGGCAATCCCTCACCGTCATTTTGATGAACCTGGAAGTGCTATCTGGAACTGTGACGGACAAGACGCTCCAGCAAACGATCAATCTCGTCAAAGATCTCTCACGGGAAGTGCGCACAATTTCTTATCTGATGCATCCGCCTATGCTGGATTTGTGCGGGCTCGAGACGGCCATCAACTGCTATGCCGAAGGCTTCAGCAAGCGCAGCGGAATAAAAACCGAGGTTAGCGTTCTTCAAGAATTGCCGCGCCTCCAAACTGAAAAGGAAACCGCTCTTTATCGCATAGCGCAAGAATGCTTGACGAATGTTCATCGCCACTCAGGGGCTTCGAAAGCCTGGATTCGGATCGAGGTAAACGAAGGCCAATTGCGCCTGGAAGTTGAGGATAACGGCAAAGGATTCGCGAGCAAAGATGTGCATACCAGCCCCTACATGCCGGTCACTCTGGGCGTCGGCATTCCTGGAATGCGCGAACGCATGCGCGAACTCGGCGGTTCGCTTCATATACAGTCCAGCAAACACGGTACCAAGGTGGCTGCCGTTCTTTCCTTGACAGAAACAAAGGAAGCAGGCCCTCCACTGGGAAGCACTCATGGCGTGCGCCCGGAAATTACTGTGGGGGCGGGCGGTTGAGGAATGAGACTGCTGTTCGATAGCTTTTTACTCTTCGAGGGCTCGCGCTCAACGGGCGGAGGAGCCAGACGCATGCTCTACCGTGCCGATCCCTATCAGATTGACTTGCAGGTCGAACTGAGCTCCGATCAATCTACGCTCGTGATCACGGGTCAGGTACTTGATTCGGGGCAGTCAGGATTTTCTGGTCGTGACGTGCTAGTGGTCATCTCAAACCTGCGCGGCCAAGTCGTACTTACCATGGCGGATCAATTTGGCGAATTTCGTAAGGAGATTCCTGATAGCGACAATTTGGAGCTGTTCTTTCTCGGGTTGACGGATCATCCATTCACAATTGCCGTAGGGGATCCGCTCAGACGACAACCTGAAAAGAAACGCGCTCGTGACGTTCGCGACTCCGGGACTCGCGGCAAGGGCGGAAAGAAAACCCAATGAACCACAATTGGCGAGTGAGCGATGCGAGTCACGAACGGTCGCAAGAATTTCTGCCGTTCTTCGTGCCACAACCCTGCCATCAGAGCCCATCTGAGGTGGCACAGACTCATTGCAACTGCTTGCAACCGCTCTAGGAGCAATTCTCGGTTAAGCCGCTTACGCCTCGCAACTTGTACCTATCCTTCTCACCAGGCACGAGCGGAGCGGGTTGGGATGCATTCCGGCGCCATCCACTCGACACAAGGATGTAGATTCACAGACAGCCCCTTATACCTATGGTAGCGGGTGTGGACGGCAAGGACGGAAAAGCGTCCGAGTTGAGCTCGCCATCATTTGACGGGGCGCAAGGAGAGTATTCCGGTTTTCGTTCACCCTTATCATTGACGGAAGGTCCGCTTCCTGCAGCTCAACCTTTCCGCATGATGGTCCGACTTGTTACCCGCGAGACCCACCTGGTCGACTTGCTCGACCGGATTTTGGATAAGGGCATTGTCATTGATGTCTGGGCTCGGCTTACCGTAGCTGGCGTCGACCTCGGAATCACGGTGAAAGCCCGCATCGTGGTGGCTTCCATCGAAACCTACCTAGAATACGCCGGACCAGGTCGCCCTCGCGGAAGGTAGCCGGCCCACCCTACCTAAGCCAGCGGCTTAATTGGCGCCCAGCGTCCGTTAATGGGGCTTTGGCGAGTGGTTCAGGCATCTTATCCGCAGAAGCGCGCGAGATGTTTCAAGAATTTAGGGAGCGGCCTCGGCACCGCGTCCCCGATGCAAGCGAGGCCGCCCTCCTTCGCCGTAGTAAACCGACGAAGTTCTCTACCACAAGGCTGCAACTACCAGGTGTGCAAAAACTGAACAGAGCCCGGTCTGCGGAATCACATAAGCGCCCGCGTTAGGGCCAGCCACCCCTCGAGAACCGCTCGATCCTTCGGCTCAACTTGGGCAAACGCGATCCCCATCCCTTCGTCGGGTAGGTTAAAGGCCACATGACCTACAGCAGAGAACCTAGCTTTAGCATTTGTAATTTTTAGTTTGACTCCCGTCCCTTTGGGGAAAGGAGTCTTGCTTGTAACAAAGCAACCGTAGATACTCAGGTCGCGTGCAACTGAGGTGATTTCTGTCTGTGATTCTAGATTGATCACTTCGGCGGCTCCTCCAAAGAGATGGCGGGTAGCACGGCGCCGTTCGATCTCGCCCCAGTTTCGCATTAGGAAATTAAGCCCATTTCCGGTTGCCGATGCGGCTTGGACGACCAGATTGGCGTAAGAGGAAGCATTTCCAATCCACCTGCCGAAACATAAGAAAATTTCTAGCTGTCTTGGCGAACGTGGCGGGAAATTCAATTGCCAGCGCTATCAGCGAGCCAAACATCGCACCCAAGATCGCAAAACCGAGGTTCTCAAACGTGTAGGAGAGTTTAACTCCGCCGATGGTGAGGGTGTGGAGAGAATCAACTGCCAACCCATGGTTTGCGGCCATTCCAGGTCGAAGAAAGCTCGGAACTAGGATTCCGGCGATGAACACACTGAGCGCCAGCCCGCTCAACGGTTCCAGGATAGAAAGCGTCTTTTGTACCCTCGTGTAGTTACCTCCAATCGGCCGCTGGGCGGCTGAATGGTGTTGATTTGGCTGCGCCCTATAGAACATCAGTGCTCCTTTCTCGGATAAGCCATCTTTCCCTTGGTTTTCTCGAGCACTCAGGTCGTAGTAGATTTGCCCAATGTCACGAAGGCAGTGTCCTGTAAACTTTTTCGGAGCACATCTCCTGGTTCCGCGTGCTCAAAGTAAAAGGGTCGGCAAAGTAAGGCGGGATATCCCAAATTCAGTAAAAAACACTGTAGTCAGTGTGTAGTAGTTTGCGTTCAACACTGGCCCACCACGGATGCGACAAGGAGAACCCTCCGGCTGCACCTGTCCCTCGCCAAAGCTCCATCTGCATGAAAAGCCGTGTAGCTTACGGCATGGGCTGTAGTTCAGAACTACGCTGCAGGTTTTCGGGAAGCCCCAAGCGATCAAATATTGACGCGCTGCATGGCTTCCTGCGGATAGCGCGCGCCCGAAGCGGCTCCGCGAGGCGCAGCACGGTCCAGGCGCGAGAGATCGTTCGCGCTCAATTTCACTTGGGCAGCGCCCACGTTCTGCTCGAGGTAGCTGCGGCGCTTTGTGCCCGCGATGGGCACAATGTCATCGCCACGAGCCAGAAGCCACGCCAGCGCCAGTTGCGCCGCCGAGCAGCGCTTTTCCGCCGCGAGTTCCTCGATGCCTTTCACGATCGCGAGGTTGCGGTCGAGATTCTGCCCATGGAAACGTGGTGAGTTTTGCCGATAGTCACCGGCCTCAAAGTCTTTCTGCGTGCGAAAGCGCCCCGCGAGAAATCCGCGCCCAAGTGGACTGTACGCGACAAATCCAATACCGAGGTCGCGGCAGGTCGCCAGGATTTCTTCCTCTGGATCGCGAGTCCACAGTGAATATTCGCTTTGCAGTGCGGTGATTGGATGCACAGCGGCGGCGCGCCTCAGCGTCTTCGCGCCGGCTTCCGAGAGCCCGATGTGGCGAACTTTGCCCTGTTCCACCAACTTGGCCATGGCGCCCACCGTTTCTTCGATCGGCACTTGGGGATCGACACGGTGCTGATAATAAAGATCGATGTGCGCGACTCCCAGCCTGCGCAAGCTTGCGTCACAACTTTGCGCGACGTATTCCGGCCGACCGCTCACGCCCAGCCATCGGCCATCGTTCGCGCGCACGTTTCCAAACTTTGTCGCCAGCACGGCCTGCTCACGCCGGCCCTGCAAGGCCCGGCCGACGAGTTCTTCGTTGTGGCCGCGTCCGTAGACGTCTGCCGTATCGAGAAAATTCATGCCCAATTCGAGCGCGCGATGAATGGTGGCGATGGATTCGGCATCATCCGTTGAGCCGTAGAACTCGGACATGCCCATGCAGCCAAGGCCAAGCGCTGAAACACTCAGATCACTTTTTCCCAAAGTTCTTCTCGGCAGCGGAATATTGATCGGCGCGGATGTGGCGCTCATGACGTACTCCTTCGGTGGAATAGATGTCTTGTTTTCGTTTTGGCCGACAAGGCTTAGGTTACTACAAGAGAATCAAATCTTATCGCTTTCAGAACTGAATTGCGACGAGCGGAGTGATTCAGCCCAAATACTTGTCGTTAAGGACGGGTTAAACTGGAGAGAAAAAGCGGCAGACAGAGACGTCGCCATTCCGCCGCACTTCACGGCAAGACTGAGCCGCAAAAAGCGGCTCAGTCTTGCGGCAGAAGATCGTCAATCGCCGCTGGCTACTCCCGCGGCGGGCTGAAGACGAGCGGCAAGCTGCCGCGTACTTTGTGTGATTCGGCTGCCATGGCGCAAAACGTCGCCCAAGCGGCCGGCCAGTTGCTGTCGCGCGCGCCACAGCCGCGCTTTGAGCGTGTTGCGTGAAACGCCCAATGCGCGCGCAGCTTCGTCCGCGGTCAGGCCTTCCAGTTCGCGCAACTCAAAAGCATTGCGCAGCAGCGGCGATAGAGTTTGCAGATTTTCCTTCACGCGTGCGGAAAGCTCCGCGCTGGCGTAGATCTGCTCGGGGCTGGGATGCCCGTCCGCGAAACGCTCCGCGATCGGCATCTTATCTTCGCTCGAATCGTCGAGTGAGAGAGCCGGATGCGCACGCTTGCTGCGGCGGCGCATCAGAGCCGCATTGATGACAATTCGTGTCATCCAGGTAGAGAATTGCGAACGTCCCTCGAACCGCGGCAGATTCCGATAGGCAGACAGCATGGCTTCCTGCAAAGCGTCCTCAGCATCTTCCGGATTGCCCAGCAGCCTGAGGGCAGTTTGAAACAAGGCGCGACTATGTTGAGCAAACAATATTTCTAAAGCACCCTCTTCGCCCGCAATGGCCTTGCGGACCAGGGTCGCTTCGTCAAGAATTGTTTGGTTGATGGCAGAAGCTTGGTTGAAGTTAACTGTATAGTTGCTTTTTGGATTGGCCGTTTGTGTGTTCATTTTCTCTTCCCCTGACCTCCCCCTGATTGAGTTGCAATTGTCCTTTCGCCTTCACAATCGCGGGCCGGAAACACCGCGCCGATAATTCGAGCAATAATGGCGCGCACCATGCAGCCTTCGCCTTCGAGCTTCGATCCGGCACTCGAAATCTTTTTGAGTAATTCCCTTCCCGCGTCGTCAATGAAGCTGACGTTTGCCAGCCTTACCACGATCACTCCAGACGAAACCCGGTTACGCGCGCTTTCCCAGCAGCGCTCGAGCTCGTCGACCCAAGGTCCAACCAACCGGCCCTCGACCTCGAGTAAAATCCGCTTCTGCGGTTCTTCGTCTTTAACCGAGATCTTCAGCATTAACGTTTGTAGCCGAGTTTTGTTAACCCGACATTCGAGATTGATTAATGCACTTAGCGGACCATTAGCAGGGATCTGACTTAAGGCGATAACTCTTTCGTAATCAACGAAGGATCAGGTCTTACAGAGTTGACCGCCAATTCCATGTGCCAGAATCCCGGCACGTCGTCGGCATTTCGGCACGAGATCGACACTATCGACCGAATTCAAGCGTTCAAACTCAAAATGCCCTGCCCGGAACTGATTGAACGGCTGAAAGTTCACCGAAAATCCTGAATCTTCTCTACTTTATTGTGAATCATTTGTTATCTGGGCCCGTCCTACTCTGCGGCTGCGCCAATTTGGGAGATAATAGAGAGATGCAGATATCGATATTCGCGGCGTTTGTAGCAGGACTGATTTCGTTTCTATCTCCTTGTGTTCTGCCGCTCGTGCCCGGTTATATCTCCATGCTCTCCGGCATCGGAGTGGAACAATTGCGGCAGGGAGAAAGGCCGCGAGGGAGTCTGCTCACTTCTTCGCTCGCCTTCGTGATCGGCTTTTCCGTCGTCTTCATTACGTTCGGCGCCTCGGCGAGCGCCGTGGGCCAGTTTCTGGTGCGCAATCGCAGTTTGCTGGCGCCTTTTGCCGGTGCGATTATCGTCCTCTTCGGCCTGCACCTCATTGGCTGGCTGGGACGCATTCCTGTGCGCAGCGGGCTGATGATCGGAGCTGTGCTGCTGGCTCTAGCGGCGGTCGTGTGGATCCGGCTCGGCGACAACGAAATTTGGGGATTCGGCCCCGCGCAGTTGATTTCCGTCTCGCTGATTTTTCTCGCCGGCCCGATGCTTACGCGATGGCTAAACCGGGATGTGCACTTCCGCAATCTCGGAGGCCAGGCCCAGTCCGAACGAGCTAAGGGCCCCTTCGCAGGCGTGGCCAGTGGCTTTTTGCTGGGCTTTGCCTTTGCTTTCGGATGGACGCCCTGCATCGGCCCGATACTCGCGGGAGTTTTGGCCATGGCCGCCACGGCGGAAACGGTTTCGCGCGGCGTTTTTCTTTTGGCCTTCTATTCCGCCGGCCTGGCGATTCCGTTTTTACTGACCGCGCTGGGCATCAATCAATTTCTCCGTTTTTATCAACGCTTTCGGCGCCACCTGCATGCCGTGGAAGTGGGCAGCGGCGCGTTGCTGCTGGCAGTGGGCTATTTGATCTTCTTTAATCGCCTGACCTGGCTTTCGGGTAAACTGAGCTTTCTGAATGTGTTCGTGAAATAAGGAGCGCACTATGCGTGGAAAGTTTGTAGCAGCCCTGACGATTACAGGGGTTTTGGCTTTGCTGGCGCTCGTGGGGTGTGGCCAAAAAGCCGGCCAGAAGACTGAGTCCGGCGGAAGCAACGGAGCGTCCACGAGGGCAGCGGCCTCGGAAGCCAATCTGGCCATTCCCGGGCTGGACGGCTCGACCGCTACTCTTGATCAATATAAAGGTAAGGTCGTACTTGTGAACTTCTGGGCCACCTGGTGCGATCCCTGCAAGACGGAAATTCCCTGGCTGATCGAGTTCAATCACAAGTACGGGCCCAAGGGGCTCGTTATTCTCGGCATAGCGATGGACGATGAAGGCAAAAAGGCAGTCCAGCCTTGGGTGGCCAGCAAGAGTTTCGATGTCAACGGTCAGCAGGCGAAAATGGATTATCCAATTCTGTTGGGCAACGACAAAATCGCCGACAAATTCGGCGGAATTCTGGGACTGCCGACGAGCATGCTGTATTCGCGCGATGGCCGGAAAATCAAAACCATCGTCGGGTTGATCAACTACCAGGACCTGTCAAAGGCCTTGGAAAACCAGCTCTAATCATCATAGATCCAATACTTTACAGGGGGATTGGCTAGGTTTTAGATTCTGACCACCCTACTATGTTTAGTGTATGGCCATAAATCAGGTATTTCCTCTACTATCTCCCTATCCTAAGCGCTGGAGGGGAAGGCTATGTCAAAACTCGACGTATTGGTCGCTGACGATCACGACATCGTGCGCCGAGGCCTCCGCGACCTTCTCGAAAAACAGCCTGGCTGGAAAGTGGTGGCCGAAGCTACCAACGGAAAAGAGGCTGTAGAAAAAGCCAAGCAGTTGAAGCCGGACGTCAGCATCCTCGACATCAGCATGCCGTCGCTCGATGGGCTGGAGGCGGCGCGCCAGATTTTAGCGAGCGGATCTCCAACCAAGGTGCTCATCCTGACCATGCACCATTCCGATCCGCTGATTCAGCAGATGCTGAAAGCCGGTGTCCGTGGTTATGTTTTGAAGTCCGACGCGGCCAGCGAGCTAGTCCAGGCAGTTGAAGCCCTGCATCGCAACAAGACTTTTTTCACTTCCAAGGTGCCGCAGGTTTTCCTCGATGACCGGGAAAAGCCGGCAAAGACCAATGGCCAGGATAAGGTTCTGCGCCTGACGCCGCGGCAGCGCGAGATCGTGCAGCTTCTGGCTGAGGGCAAGAACAGCCGCGAAATCGCAGCTATGCTCGGAACCACCTTCAAAACCGTAGAGACACACCGCGCTAACATCATGCGGAGGCTCGAGTGCCATTCGGTGACCGAGCTCGTCCGCTACGCGATTCGCAACGACATCATCCAGGCGTAGCGAAAGCTTCTATTTAACTAGCGCTTCTCCGATACGCGCTTCGATTCGAAATTGGCAATCTGCCGCGCCGAGCCCGTCAGCTCCAGGATGTGCATGCCGGTGTTGGCGCGGTCCACGATGTAGATGTAGCCGCGGTCGTCCACTTCCACGTTATTTGTTTGAATCGCCACTTTGCAGTGTTGGTCTGCGCCAGTGCCCACGCAGCGCTTGTCCGTTTTATCCGTAATCGCGGGAATATAGTAGGCGATCTCCTTAGGATGGAACGGATCGCGAACATCCAGAGCGCGCAGACCGGCATTAAAGTGCGCGATGAAAACGATCCGCCGATAGTAGATCGACGTGAGATTTTCATTGCTCGAATGCGTGCCAAAGCGCCCGCCGCGTTCGCAGAAATTTCCGCTCGATTCTGGCACGGTCCAGGTGGCGACGCCAAAAGGATGCGTTTCGTTGGTTATGTCGACGACACGCACCATTTGCCGATTTTCGAGACATTCGTTGCCGGTGGTCTCGCCGACAACTAAAACAAAGTCGCGATGCGACTGATTCGGTTTGCCGGTAGTATCGGCAATGCCATGTTCCATACCAGCCGCAGCCGGCGAAACTCGCGGTTTCTGTTTGGCCAATTCCGGCAAATCCATCCCGAGCAGCGGATAAGCTGAATGCGCACCGGCCTCCGGCGGCATATCGAGCCTGGCAATCTGCGGGTAAAGCAGGTTCGCGTCAGTGGGATCCTTCGGCCCGCTCAGCAGCTTATCGCGGTCCACGACTTCCAGGATGCCTCCACCATTAGTGCCATAGCCAAAATAAACGCGATTCCCGGCCGGCCCCGTAGACATAGCGCCGTGCAATTCGGTCGGCGCAGGTCCAGTTGAGCCAGGCTGTTGCCCCGGCAAGCCGAAATTGCGGATAAACACGGGATGCGCGGGGTCGCTCAGGTCATATATCTGCGTCATACGGCGCACACGCCAGTCCGGCACGCCCGAAACCAGATACGCGATGCCGGTATCACATTCCCACCAGCTCTTGTGCGTATCCACAAGGCCGTCCACTACGACCGCCAGGCGGGCTGGCTTGCTCGGATCGCTCACATCCCAAGTTTCGTGCCGCATGCCGCCAAACGTGCGCAGCATGTAGACTTTGCTTTTATCGGCGTGCGGGAGCGAGCTGCCGTCGCAGATGCGCACCATTTGCGCGCCGCCCGATTCAGGATTGCCGTTTTTTTCGGGATCGCCGGGAATATGCGAAAGATAACGAGGATGGGCGGGATCGGTGACGTCCACGATGGAGGTGCCGTTGTCCTCCTGCTTTCCCGTAAGCGTGTTCATTTGCGAACCGCCGTGATGCCCGATATAGGCGATCCACCGCTGCCCCTGCTGGTGGATAGTAGGTTGATAGGAGCTGCGCGCTTGCAGGTCGCTATAGCCCACCAGCTGCATGTTGCTCTTCTCTTCTTTTTGCGGCTGTGCCGCCGCGGTGATCGCCAAAAGAACGATTAACCCTGCCAACGGTGAACGACGGAGCATGGCGGGGAGGAACGCAAAGTCTCGACCATTTCTCAACATTAAGGCCCCCTATGCGGAGCGGAGATTCGAATGCGGCCGACTACCTATGGCTGTGGAGAATATCACTGATACCGCAGAAACCGGCACGAAAACTCGGCCCAGCCTATTGGGGCGGCTCAAGTGCGATGGTACCGAGGTGTTCAAGGACAGGCTCGATCCTTTGGCGGCTTTGCCAAAAATCGGCCCACAAGTCACCCTTCTCCTTGAGCCGGCTGAAAAGATTTTTCATATTGAATTTTTCCGGCTTCAGAGTGGGCCGTAATTCCTTGATTTCGACTGGCGTCGATACAGAGGCTTTCGGAAACGCGCGAACCGTGTAGGCCGCGGCGAGCGGTCTTCCCAGCGAGTTTTGCGTTACGTCGATCAACACGCGGCCGGGCCGCCGCTTCGACACAATGCGCTCGTGTGTCACGAGCTCCGGATGTTCAGCGGTGACCAGTTGCGCGAAGATTTCTCCAAACATGCGCAACTGCTCGAACGTGTAAATGCGCTCAACCGGCAGATAAATATGGAATCCAGTCGCACCGGACGTTTTCATAAATATCTTCAGCCCGACCTGCGTAAGTCTTTCATGCAGCGCGCGGGCAATGGTCAGAACGTTCGCAAATTCGGTGCCGTCGGCCGGATCGAGATCAAAGAAAAAATAATCGGGATGCTCCAGGTCGTCGCGGCGGCTTGACCACGGATTGTGGTCGATGCAGCCCAGTCCGGTGAGATAAAGCAGCGAGGCAAGGTCGTTAGCGATTACGTACTGGATATCTTCGCGTTTCCCTTCCGAAGGGATGCTTACAGTTTCGATCCATTTAGGCACGCCCTCCGGCATATTTTTCTGAAAAAACGCCTGCCCCTTGATTCCATCCGGATAGCGGCGCAGCACCAAAGGCCGATCCTTAAGGAACGGCAGCAGATACTCTGAGATGCGATAGTAGTGGGCTACCAACTCGCGCTTGGTGTAACCGGATTCGGGAAAGAAGACCTTGTTGAGATGAGTCAGCCGGAAACGCTTTCCTTGGAAATCAAGCGTAACCGACTCCTGCTTTCCGGAAAAAAGCTCCGCCTCGATTTCTTTCTTGTCACTTAAGACCGTGCCCACAATTTCGGGTGAGTGAACGATGGCGGGCGCGGCCTGCGGCGCCACTTCGTTTTCCCAACGGCACTCTTCCGGCCGGACTTCGTTACGCAAGGCGAGGAAAACAGGAGCGCGCAGCCGCGGCTCCTGCGTCCAACCGATATAGCGCACGCGCGCAACAAGCTCCGGCTTCGCCCAAAACGCCTGCTCATTTGTTTCCGGAATTTTATCGAAAGGGCACTTGTCGATTTCGAGTTCGCGCAATTTCTTCATGAGCAAATCGCGCATCTTCTCATCCATGCCCGTTCCCGCATGGCCCACGAAGCGCAGCGCTTTCCCCTGATAGAGGCCGAGAAGCAAAGATCCGAAATGAGTGCGGCTGCCGCGAGGCGCAGTCCAGCCGCCCACCACTGCATCCACAGTTTTCGTGGCCTTCAACTTGACCCAATTCGGGCTGCGCGCGCTGGCGTAAAAACTATCGACGCGCTTCCCAACGACTCCTTCGAGGTCCTGCTGCCGGGCTAATTCGAATAATTCCTTGCCCTTTTCCAACTGATGATCGGAAAAGCGAAATTCGCGACTGGGATCCAGGATGCGCCGCAAGAAATTCTTGCGCCCGAGCAAGGGAACTTCGCGCAGGTCGTATCCATCGCAATAAACCAGATCGAACAAAAAATAAGTCACTCGATAGCGCGAAAGCAGATCGGGTGAGGGACGCTGTACGTTCATGCGCTGCTGCATGCGCTCGAATTCGCTGCGTCCATTTTCATCGAGAACGACAATTTCGCCATCCAAAATCGCCTGCTTGACGTTCAGGTGCTGCGGCAAGGAAGCCAATTCGGGATACTGGTGCGTAACTTCATTGCCGGCGCGCGAACGCAACCGCACCTCGCCACTTTCGACCCAGGCGAGCGTCCGAGCGCCATCCCACTTGATTTCAAAAAGCCAGCCCGGATCTGAAAAGGGCTTGTCGATCAGCGTGGCCAGCATCGGAGAGAGAGAGGCAGGCATCGCTGCCTTTCGCGCTCCTTCCAGTTCGCCCGGCTGGAGCGGCGTTGGCTCTCGCTTTGGCGGCAATTCGCCGGCAATTTCGTCGAGAATTCGGCCGGTCATGACCGAGCCGTCGTGCTCGTCGATATTCCACGCGGGATCGACGGCCTCGTCCTGATGCTTGATCATCAGCCATTCGGGCTGCTTATCGCCTCGCTTGGTCCGCACCAGGACAAAACCACCCGAAAGTTTCTCGCCGGCTAATCTGAACTTGATCTCGCCGTGCTCTAACTGCTCTTTCGCGCCGCGCTGTCCCTCTACGCGGAACCTGCCGCGGTCCCAAACCATCACCGTACCCGCGCCATAATTGCCCGCGGGAATGTTTCCTTCGAAATCGGCGTAGCTCATCGGGTGATCTTCGGTCTGCACCGCCATACGTTTGTCGGCGGGGTTCAGCGAAGGCCCTTTCGGCACCGCCCAGGACTTGAGCACGCCATCAATCGCCAACCGAAAATCGTAATGCAGCCTGCGCGCGGCGTGCTTCTGCACGACGAACGTGCCTTCGAATTGCGGCACAGCGTTGGGTGAGGAAGGCTCGGGGGTGCGGTCAAATCGGCGCTTTCGACGATATTCCTCGAGGCGGGCCATAGCTCATTCTAACTGAGGTACTCGAAAGCGAACGGGACGCGGTGGGATATCCGGAAAGCTTTGGGTCAAGCGGAATTGGACAGCAGAAGTATCTAAACCGGTTCCATGCTGATTTCAACGCAAGGAAAGACGACCTCAACAGCTGTGCCCCAATCGCCGCTGCGGATTTGCATATGGCCGCCGAGATTCGTGACGCGTTCGCGAATTCCGCTCAGGCCCACGCCCGACGTTCTGCCCTCATTGCCGCTTTGCGTTGCCGTCGCGGCCATGCCCTTGCCTTGATCTTCCACCTTCAGCCGGACCTGTTTGTTGCCCAAAGACAGTGAGATGTTGGCGGTAGAACTATTCGAATGCTTGTGTATATTCGTGAGGCATTCTTGCAGGATGCGAAACAGCCCGAGCTCCAGTTCTCGTGGAAGCCGGCCCATCTCTTTCGGCGCATCGAGAGTAACCTTGACCCGACTGCGTTCAGAGAATCCCGCCACATACCACGGAAGAACGCCGGCCAAGCCAAGTTCCTCCAGCAACGGCGGATGCAAAAGATAAGAAATCGTGCGGACCTCAGACAAAGCCTGATCGATGAGTTTCGAGCATTCTTCCAGGTAAGCAGCGGCTCGCGGTGGGACAGTTCCGAGATGCTCCTCGGAAAGTGAGAGGTTCAGCTTGGCCATGGAAAGTAACTGGCCGGCGCTATCGTGCAAATCACGCCCGAGTTTACGGCGCTCTTCATCTCGCAAATTCAGCAGATGACCGGAGACAACGCGCAGTTGCTGCTCGCCACGTCTTAGCTTGGTGAGGTCGGTATCCAGATGCAGGCGCCCGATGGCCACTCCTGCACTATTCCTCCAAGCCGTCCATCGGCTCGCAACCGTGATCTGAAGTCCCTGCCGGTTGGTTTCCTTCAGCTCGTATTCCCAATAGCCTTCGCGCCGCAGAATATTTTCGATCTGACCGAGCGGCCGGGGCAGTTCCACTTTCACTAACTCAAGGAAGGGCTTGCCGAGGACTTCAACTTCCTTCCATCCATAAAGGCGTTCGGCCGAGGGATTCCACGTGAGAATGCTGCCGGCGGAGTCGACCAGAATTATCGCGTCGCGGGACGACAGAAACAATTGCCCGGCCGCACGCTTCCATTCTTCTACAGCCTTTCTTTGTTCCTCCGGAGTCAAGTCGACGGACGAGGTGGGTTTCTCAAATACGGAAGACGCGCTCATTGGGGCATCCGGTGGCATAGCTGACGGACAATACTACTAGATCGGGACAGTTTTCTTGGCAGTCCCGACAAAGCTCTGAAGCGATTGTTCCATCAGCAAATTCAATCCAACCCCCAATCGCCTTAGATCAGAGATCAGCGGAAGCATATCCGTGACGTTCAAGCTCTCCTGGATCAGCTGATACGCGGCTTCCTCGACGACGCGGAAATCTTTGGCGATATTCGCGGCGGAACTGCCGCCCCGGGCTCTCCATTGGCCATACTCCGCGGCTGAACGCAAGGCATCGGGCTTGGGTTTATCGCTTTGCTGATCCATGAATTCAACGACTGCACTCAGAAATCCAGAAAGGAAGCCGGCAAGTTCCTCAAAGGAATTCGAAGAAGCCTTGGCCTCACGCTTGAGGGCGGTCATTATCCCGGCCTCGAGTTCCGATCTGTTTTCCTTCAGTAGCGCGGAGATGCGCTTCGCTTCCGCTTTGCCGCTGGGATTTTCAAGCTTTCCCTTCAACGCATTAACCAGGGAATCGATTTCGACCGGCTTCACCAGGTAATCATCCACCTGGCTGTGGATCGCCTGTAAAGCCGTCTCGAATGCCGGATATCCGGTCAGGATGAACACCGTGCAATTCGGCTGAATATGCCGCATGCCGCTGGCGACGAGAAAGCCATCGCCCTCCTCGCCGATGTTCAAATCGGTGACCAGGGCGTCGAACTGAAAGGAGTTAATCTCAAACAGCGCATCCGCGACGCTCTCCGCGACATGCACTTCAAATCCCGCTTTCTCGAGAATGGGAGGCAAGGTGAGGCGGATGCTGGGTTCGTCGTCAACAAATAGCAGGCGCTTGCGTCCTCTGTTTTCGGACATCGTCCTTTTCTCCGGCAAAGGGCAATAAGCTTCAAGTTCAGGTTTCTGTATCCGCTTCCGGTTTCCGATCACGCTTCTTCAAGCTCAGAGCGCGGTCGGCGAGGTCCAGATAATGCTCCAGACGTGAAGGCTCGCGCGTGCGCTCCCCCAAAGGGATCAGGCGCGGTCCCTCGTCGCGGGCGGCATCGTCCGTGGGCGGCAGAAGCTCAACGCGCTTTTTGATCCGCTTTCTTTCGCGCTGGGACCCCGGATTCTTTCGAGCTGTCATGGCCTAGAGCCGACTCGATTTCGAACTGCGGCAGGGCAGGCGCCTGTTCAGGCTCCGCTCCCGCCATTCTGCGCTTGCGATTCTCGATTTCGCGAAGCTCCCGTAGAATCTCCGCCTCCTGCCGAACGTATTCCTGCTCCGAGATTTCACCCGACTCCAACGCGAGTTGCAGTTCGAGCAACCGCCGTTTTCCGGGCGCAGTATCCGTATACTGCTCTTCGGCGACCTGCTGCAGAGTACGCAGAACGAATTTGAATCCCGACACCGGCAACGCGAGCAGATCGTCAATCAGGAACAAGGCGCTCCCTTAAACATTTACGAGGCCGTCACGCGCTCCAACTTCAATCGAATATTCACAAAGTTATAGGGCGGCCAGGGGCCCGTGTACTTGAACTTCAGGAGCTTTCCGTATTTTCTGGCGATCTTGTTCACCACACGGTCGAATTCGGATTCGCGCTCGCGCTCCACCAGAAACGCCGCATTCATAATCATCTTGTCGCCGATGGGCTGATTATCGCGCGACGCTACGCAGCAAATGCGCAGCGCTTCATAGATTTCGCGGACGTACTGAATGGCGCGTTCCGCAAGCGCTTTGTCGATCATGCGGCCCAGCTGCATGCGCGCGAAATAGGTTGACTGCAATTGCTTGCGAATGATTTCGCGATGGAAGCGGCGGATTTCGTCGTCCTGCCCCATCAACTCCTGGATGATCTGGTCGCGATCCCAGTTGACCTTGAGTCCGAATTCCAGTTTGCCGGCCATCTGCTCGAGCACGTCTTTCACCGAAGAGTAGATGCCCTTCAACACTTCACGAATGTCGTCGTCGGTGCGAAAAACGGTGCCGAAACTCATGGGAATGATGGTGTGATTTTTCATCACCGTCTCGATGACGTGTTCGTGGGCCAGGGCGTTTTCGCGCGTGGGGTCGAAGATGGCCACAGTGGTCTTGCTCACGACTGCGGCGATGTCCACATAATTTACGGTGTAGACCTGTTCCGCTGCTCCCCCGATGCCAATACTCCCGAAATTCATGGCTCCTTTGGAGCGAACAATTCCGTACACATAACGCCCGCCCTCGCCGGGAGCCGATGGCAATGCCGCGGGAGCGGCTTCGTTGATCTTCACGTGAAGATCGTCTTTCAGGCGCAAATTGCTTTTTCGCGATGATCGCTCAAGTTTGGCCGCCATAAGCTTTCCTCACTCGAACAGTTCTCTTGATATTCCAGGTTCCACGAAACGTTGCAAGGATCGAGTAATCTTCGTCGTCCAGCCCCATTACCAGACTTCATTACCAGACTTCGGCAATCGGACTCATGTCGAAATCGGAAACACCAGATTGATTACCGTGCCCTTGCGCAACGCACTTCGAACGCGAATCCGCCCGGTGTGGTTCTCGACAATCCCTTTCACAATCCATAGCCCCAGACCCGTGCCTTTCCCGCCCTTGGTGGTCACAAACGGCTCAAACATGGACTTCCGGATTTCCGGACTGATCCCACTGCCGGTATCCGCCACACTCAGACTGATCCACCGCCGCAATCCATCCACGGAGCGGGTTCCTCGCGTCCGAATCACCAGCTTGCCGCCGGATGTCATGCTGTCGCGAGAATTGACCACCAGATTCGATAGCAACTGCCGGAACTGATCGCCAGACCCCTTGAACGGCGGGAGCTCGCCGAGCCTCTTATCCACGACGATGCCGGCCTTGGCGAGTGGCCGCGCGAAGAGCGTCAATGTGTCTTCCACCACCCCATTTATATCGAAACTGTCGAACTGCACGACGTTCCGATAGAGCCCCAGCATTTGGCGCACAATACGCGTCACGCGCTCAGTCTCACTTTTAAGCACGTCATAGATCTGCTTGCTCTCGGGCTCCACTTTCTCGCCGAGAATGTGGATAGCGTTCTTGATGGCTTCCATGGGGTTATTGATTTCATGGGCGATCGTGCCCGCAAGTTTGCCGGTGGCCGCGAACTTTTCAATCTCGAGCATGCGCCGTTCCATCTGCAGTTGCTCGAGCTTTCTCCAGGCGGTGAAATCGCGCAGGACGGTTACGGTGTAAGAAACCTGTCCGCGGGCGTCATAAATTTTCCCCGAGCGCGCCGCATATTCCACTTCGGCCTGTGAAGAGGGATTGTAGAGACGCAAACTGCGGTTATCCTTGTCGGCAAAAGAAAAAGTAAAGGCGGTCAAATAAGCATCGAGCTTGGCCAGATTTTTCATCACCTGCGGATGCTTGGAGCCTTCGGCAATTCCAAACAGTTCTTTGGCCAACGAATCGAGGAGCACGATTTTTGCCGAATTGTCCGCGACGACGATCGGATCGCCCACATTCTCGATGACCAGGTTGAGCCGGTCTCGTTCCTGCCGCACGATCTCTTCGGCAATACGCAGTTTGTCGAGATTGGCGCGCACTTCCATATCGGCGCGGCGCAAATCCGTGACGTCGCGCATCACGGTGACCATGCCTGTCCGCGTTCCATCTGAGCTCTGCGTGGGCGCGCATACGGCCTCGAAAAGAACCTCCTCGCCTTCCATTACGTCGACTAACGTCAGATCTCGCGAAGTATCCTTTCCGCTGACCATCATGGAAGAAAGCGCAGCCGAAAATAGAAGGTTATTCAGCTCCACGGCGCGGCGGCCGCCATCACCGATGCCCTCCGGCACGCGGAAAAATCTCTCGGCAGCCCGGTTTTGAATCACTACACGATGCTGATCGTCGGTGAAAATAACCGGGTCGGCCATGCTCTGCATAACTGCACTGAGCCGCGAAATGGTCACTTCCATATCGCGCATGCGATTGAAGTAGTGTTCGATCTTGAAGAGCCGCGCCAGATAGCTATTGGCGCGCTCAGCCAGGTTGCGCAGTTGATCCAGTCGCGCGGGGGGTGTGTCTTTGCCGAGTTGAGTAAGAAGCAGTGTGGCATAGGCGCGCATGCCGCACGCACTGCAAATCTGGCCCTCCAGAGGCAGATGCCGGGAGAGTCGCGTGTTCTGCACGGCCAGACAATCTTCCCGGCGCTCGCGTTCGGCCTCCCAGCAGCGGGTTCGACTGCGGTAAATCATCGGGTAGGCATAAAAGGAAGTGCCTTTGCCCGTGGGATTCGGCAGAACAGCGGGACTTAGCCGCTGCAGAACGGCCATAATCGGGTTGTCGCGAGCCCAAAGAGAGGTGTGAAACTTCTCCACTTCGTTTTTGTCGCAGTTTAGGGAGGCTGTGGCTTTAACATCGCCATTTTCGAAGTCAACCTCGAGCACCAGTGCTCGCGGAAAACCGATCTTGACGATCTCTTCAAGCAGGATGGGAAAGATTTCTTCGGAACGCTCCGCGGAGAGCAGGCGTAGTGCTGCCGAATCTCCACCCCTGTCCTGCATGAGCAGAACAGGCTTTTCTAATACGCGCGGGCTGGCCACCGGAGCCATTTCTTAAACCCCTTATTTTGAACGCCGGGCCCTCCGACGCGCCGGGGCACGGGCAGCACGCCGGGCCGGCACCACCGGCAGTTCCGCTTCTTCGCCCAGACCAAGCTGACCATGCTGCGGTCTCGCAACCAAGCCGGTTAGACCCACCGCATCGGCATACTTCAAATAGGTATCGATGGAGGCGACCACGACGCGCGCTTCGACCGTGATCAGGTCAATACCCACCAGCGAGATCCGCACCCAGGCGTCAATAACGATGCCCTTGTCCAGAACTCGATCGAGCACATCGATCAGGCTGGATCCACCCGATACGCGTTCAACTGCCATAGGACCGTCCTTTCGCCTCTACTACTTGGCTCTTCGTCTAGGCTTCGCTGCTCTCGCAGCTCTCGGCCGACGTGCAGCTCGCTGAGCTTCTGGCAGCGAGGCAGGCAGCGGCCCTTGCATCGTCAAGTGCGGGTCATACTTCCACCAGTTGAGCCCAATCTGCTCGGCCTTGTCCACTGAACAAATCAGCAGACGGATGCGAATCGTTAGTAACTCAACGTTTGCCAATGAGATACGGACGTCGCCCGCAATCACCAAGCCTTTATCGAGAACACGATCCAGAATGTCGACAAGATTCGCCGTTCCAGAGACAGTCGGCATCTTCTCCATAGACTCGCGCTCTCTTTTTGGGCGGGGTTAGACGTTGATTCCCGTCCAGGGACGAAGGGGGGGATGGTAGTCGCAGTACCAAGAGACGTCAATAAGGGTTTTCCTGTATAGACGATATAAAAGGGTTTCTTTTTCAACAACTTGGAGCGGCGAAATTTGCCCTTAGCGAAGCCGGCTTAATGGGCCCAGGTCGATATTTAAGTCGGCGGGCGAGAGGCCAAACTGTTTGGCCAGTTCCTCTATTTTAGCTTCTAGTTTCATCAAGGCTTCGCCCATCTCCTCAATTTCCTGATCGCTTAGCGCTCCGCCTTCCATGCGACGAATGGCTTGACGCTCCAGCAATTGCCTCAAAAAATCGATGAGCGTAAGAACAAGTTTCGCAAGTCCTTGTTCGATATTGTCCGGGGACAACTCGATTCGCGCTGGGACTGAAGTTGTCTCTTCCCCGCCTCGGGCCGCCGACGAATCTGTCTTTCTTGGCTTTTCACTCACGTGTGATTTCCACGAATTCACTCGGAGGCCATGGCCCGGTGACGCGAGCCGAGATATCGGCAGGGGTAACAACTCTGCCGATTCTTTCCAAGAAGACAGCCAGCGAGGAGCGATCCACAAGCGCAAAGCTGCGAATTCCGGAAGGCGTATCGCGCTGAATCCATTCCTCCGCCAGTGAGTTTGAGACCTGCCGGAATTCGTCCATAACGGATTGTGCCTGTTGGTAGCGCTCCCGTCTGCCTTCGAGATATCCCCTTCCAGACTGGCCCCTTCCAGACGGAGATGAGGAACTATTCACGTTCTCGAGAGCCTTAAACATAATACGTACATCCATTTGGACCTTGTTGCGAAAACGCTTCAAAGCGCCACTGTACTCCGCCGCCCGGCTTTCCACGAATTGCCTCAACGTATCTTCACTTTCGACAATCGTCGGGAAACGAAACGGAATGATAACGGCTTGCGCAAAGATCCGCTGCAAAACCTGGTTAAACGCTCTTACCATTTCGGGCACGGGTGCATAAGGCATCTGCGCAGCGAAATCAGATACAAAGCAGCGCAGCCTGCCCACATCGATCCACCGAACCGGCGCCCCTTCCACTCCGGTACCAAGGCTGCTGAATTGGGTTTGCTGTTCCGCGACGCAGTATGCGAGCACAAATGTCTGATTGGGAACCCGTTTTAGCGCTTTGACCGACGCCCGGCGGCCGCCGGGGGCAAAGAACTCTTTGCCATGTGGCGCAGCGCGGTTTCGACGGAGCTGACGATAAGGTCCAGACCCAGATAAACCAGATCCACCCCCGCTAGCGAGAGCACCAGATTCCCGCGAATGATCACGCCTGTATTCAGTACGTGATCGATTAAATCCAGCAAAGTGAGATCTGCGGATTCATCATCGCCGACGAGAACGATCTCCGGTCTCTGTTCAGGCATAGGCGTGTTCAAGCATAGAGGTGTTCAGGCATGGGATCGATTATTCAGATCGTTCTGTCCGTGAGACAAAAGAAAACGGCGGCCAAGGCCCCGTGCATTCGATTCGTCTTTGGTCCTTCCATTTTCTGGAATAGCTCCGGGCAAGACTTTCCAGCTTTTTGCGATCCTTCCGCTTCAACAAAATCGTTTTATGAAACTCCATGTCGCGCCGGGTCGCAGCGAACTTTCCGCCTTCCGCAACATCATCAGCCATCGATTGCAGCGCTTTGGCGAACTCCACAAGCTCGGGGCTCGACCGTTTCACCGCTCGGCGAACAAGGGCGGATTTCGCCTGCAGATACTCCTTTCCGGTGCGGATTTTCTTGTTACTCACCGGCGCCGCGCTGGGCAGGGCAAAAACTTTTACACCCCATTCTTCCTTGCCCCGGATGCGATTGAAATCAGCCTCCAAAACAGATCGCCGGCTCTCGACGTGTACCACAAGCGACTTCTCGTCGAGAAACTCTATTCCAAAACGCGCGGGCAGAACGTCTGCGGCTTGAGCGATAGCGGAAACGACCTCTTGATGCCTGGTAGTGGCGGCGGCAAGCCAATCGAGATTTTGCATATTTTCGGAAAGGTTCCGAGCGAATTCTGCTTCTGGCACCCGGCTGACCCAGCAGATGAGCCCGGCACAAGCGAGCCGTTCAACAGGCGCTGCGCCGTCGACTCCTCTTAAGCGCCGAAACAAATCAGGCAAGGGGCCGGGAGCCATCGTCACTGCATAAAGGTGAATAACCGTAGCGGGAGCTTGACGTGGCGGCGCGGCCTTGGCGAGTTGAGTGACCTTCACGCCAGCCGCCATAACTCGCCTGTAAAACTGCGGAGCGCCTTCTTGCCGGCAATCTCGTTGGGGAAATTTCGCACCACGTAAATCGGAATCTGCGAATATCGCGCCGACAACCGACCGAGGGTATTGAGCTGCCACTGATGCCTGCGCAAACAACGTCGGCAGTCCCTCACGTCCTCTTTGAAGAGGACCCGATTGACGAATATGGCTCCGGTCTGAAGGCGCAGCTTGGAGAGCTCGGCAATGAGCCGCTCGGTCTGCCTGTCAGGTAGCGCTTCCGGAAGCATAACTACGTAGGCCCGAGTCCCTCGGGGATTTTTTAGAAACTTGGATAGATCGCGGACGCCCTTCCCAAGTTCCGCGATTTTCACCCCGGCGTCACGTGCCAGGGCGAGTGTACGGTGGTGGGCCAGACTTTTCAATAATAGCCTGCTCCAGACCAGGATTCGATCCGGCGTCCGCAGAAGATCAAGGGCATGACCGGTGGGGGCCATGTCGATCAACACCCGGCTCGAATGCCCGCGGACCAGATCGACTACACGGAGCACAGCCAGAATTTCATCCACGCCCGGCGGCACGCTCTCGAGAAGCCGCGAAAAGAACCGGCGTTCGAACCAGAGATCGACGTGAACGCTCGATACTTCGGCAGTGGTAGCATCATCAATCATCTCCTTTACACGGCGAGCCCACACATTGAAAACGGCGACGGAATCCATTTCCGAGGCGCGGAATTCCTGATCCCCAAGAACAGGACGGGGCTCGTCCGAAATTTCACTCTGGAAGATGTCGTCCAAAGAAGGCGCCGGATCAACCGAACAGATATCAACGGGAGTGCGGGCGCGCAGCCGTGTATTAAACCCCAGTGCCGCCGAAATGGTTGTCTTTCCTACTCCTCCCTTGCCTAAAACCATCGAAAGAGATCGATCCATAATCGGCCAGTCCAGCCGGGATAACCGCATCTCGCGTGGCTTTGGCTTCGGCACTCCACCCCAGCTAAATCTTTTACCTCCAAAGACGTGGTCGCCAAAAGCCCGCAGTCTCGGCCCCATGATCGGCGCGCCGGCGTCCTCGGCGATGTAAACGCGCTTCGCAGGAAAATGTCGGCGCACAAACTGACGGGCATCGCGGGTCGCAGCATACCGCGGCCGGCAAATTCGGCAGTGCGCGGATCCGAGGATGGCTCGGTTCAGGACGATGCCTGCTAAATCCAAATCAGGTGAGAGCGAACGCAGTGCGATGACGGCTCGGAGGGACTCGTTGAGGGAGAATTTCTCTGACGTAGTCACCAAAAAGATCTCCGCATTCCTCAGAAGTGCCGCCCTGATCGCCTCCACCATTTGTCGCCAGCTCTCGACCAGAGTGTTCGGAGCGCTTTGCACCGCGCCTCCGAAATGTTGGGCCAGCAGCCGATCGCGGCTGGCGGCCAAGTCCAGAATATCGAGAAAATTAGAAAAATATTGAGGCAAGGCGAAAAGTCTCAAAGTATGCCCGACGGGCGCTGTATCCACCACGACATGGTCATATTTGCCGGAATCCAGGGCGTCCGTCATAGCCAGAAGCGCCGCGATTTCCGCCATTCCCGGCAATGTGGTTTCCAGCAGCGGTTCGAGATCGGAGCGCGAAAAGATGGAACCCTTCTCCAGGATCGAGAGGAGCGCTTCTTTATGCTGGTTCAAGAAAGCGCGAAATCGCTTTTCGGCGTTGACCTCCCATACGTCCAGTCGCGCCTTTGAAACCAGGCGCAATTTCTGCGGTGAGTCGCCAAACACCTGATCGAAAATGTCGGAAAGAGAGTGGGCCGGATCCGTCGAGAGAAGGAGAACGGATCTCTTTCTGTCCCGCATCGCCCGATGCAGGGCATAGGCAGCCGAGATCGTCGTCTTGCCGACGCCCCCTTTGCCAATGAATACGGTCAGATTCGGCACTGCTCCATTCTAAGCTAAGCCTCCGGAACGGCTTCGCCCTTGACAGCCATTCATCGCCATCGTATTTTTAAAGTTTGGAGTACAGGGACTTCTGTATACGGCGCAGCGTCTGCGATCGGAATGTTTGCGATCGCTTTTTCTCGCAACTGCTCTTGCACCAGGTAACCAACAGCACTGCGATAGTTTCGAATTGCGAGGCGAACGCGGCTTGAAGCGACGCGCCGTCGGAAGTGTGCGTCAGAAGGATTCAGGAACTCCCGTTCGATTCTAGAATCCGGAGGCCAATGACGAAATGGCAGGGGAATCGGTAACAGTCAGTCAGGGGCACTTCGTAGGCACGCTCCGTCGAGACGCCTGGTGGACCGAGATTCTGCCCGCAGCGATCCTCCTGGGTGCATTCGGTATTTATGCAACCTTCCGCGCGTTCGAGGGCGCCTACTATGCCTGGGGTCCTTATCTGTCGCCTTTCTATTCACCACTGATCGATCCGCAGCACCATTTCTGGCCATGGTCTCCAGCGCTTTTGATCCTGGCTTTTCCGCTAGGATTTCGAACAACCTGTTACTACTATCGCAAGGCCTACTACCGCGCGTATTTCATGGATCCGCCGGCCTGTGCGGTCGGGGAGCGCAAGCGCAATTACTGCGGCGAGACGAAGTTTCCCTTCATCCTTCAGAACCTGCATCGCTACTTCCTCTATGCAGCCATTATTGTTCTGGGCTTTCTTTGGTACGACGCGATCATCGCGTTTTTTCTGGATGGCCATTTCCGAGTCGGCGTAGGAAGCATCATCATGCTGGTAAACGTGGTTCTTCTCTCGACTTATACGGTGTCTTGCCACTCTCTGCGGCATCTCGTAGGCGGCAAGATTGACTGTTTCTCCTGTACTTCGATGGGATCGCCACGGCACACGGGTTGGCGCGCCATTAGTATTCTCAATGAACGGCACATGCTCTATGCCTGGTGCAGCCTGATTTCCGTAGGTCTGACCGATCTCTATATTCGGCTGATTGCAGCCGGAGTTCTGCGGGACATTACAATCCTGTGACCACCAAGTTTGAAACACACGAGCACGATGTTTTGATCATTGGCGCGGGCGGCGCAGGCCTGTGTGCCGCCATCGAAGCGCTGGCTCAGGGCGCATCGGTAGGCGTGGTCTGCAAGTCTCTGCTTGGCAAAGCGCACACCGTTATGGCCGAGGGTGGAATCGCCGCGGCCATGGCAAATGTGGACCGTGCCGACGACTGGCGAACCCATTTCCGCGACACCATGCGCGGAGGCAAATTCCTCAATAATTGGCGCATGGCCCAGCTCCACGCACAGGAGGCTCCCGATCTTATCCGCGACCTCGAACAGTGGGGCGCGCTTTTCGATCGCACGTCCGACGGCCAGATTTTGCAGCGCGCCTTTGGCGGACATACCTACAAACGCCTGTGTCACGTAGGCGACCGCACCGGCCTGGAAATGATTCGCACGCTGCAGGATCGCGGCGTCGCCCTCGGCATCGATGTGTATATGGAGTGCGCGGTCACGCGCTTGCTCAAAGACGGCGACCGCGTGGCTGGCGCGTTCGGTTACTGGCGCGAACAGGGCCGCTTCGTTGTCTTCAAGGCCAAATCCGTCGTGCTGGCAACGGGCGGCATCGGAAAAATCTATAAAATCACCTCCAACTCGTGGGAATACACCGCCGACGGAATGGCGCTCGCCTACGAGGCCGGAGCCGAACTGAAAGATATGGAGTTCGTGCAATTCCACCCGACGGGGATGGTCTGGCCGCCGGGAGTCCAAGGCATTCTGGTCACCGAAGCGGTCCGCGGAGAGGGCGGCATCCTTCGCAATAAGAATGGCGAGCGCTTCATGGAAAAGTACGATCCCAAGCGCATGGAGCTTTCCACCCGCGATGTCGTCGCGCGCGCCATTTATACGGAAGTGCGCGAAGGCCGCGGCTCAGAACACGGCGGCGCCTTCCTGGACATTTCTCAGAAGCCCGCGGAATACGTGAAGAAAAAGCTCCCCAGCATGTATCACCAGTTCCTTGAACTGGCTGACGTGGATATCACCAAAGGTCCGATGGAGGTTGGGCCCACCTGCCACTACGTGATGGGCGGCGTGCGCGTCGAGCCAGAAACGGCTGCATCGACGGTGCCGGGATTGTACGCTGCCGGCGAAGTCGCCGCCGGGTTGCATGGCGCGAATCGCCTAGGCGGCAACTCACTTTCTGACCTGCTGGTCTTTGGAAGGCGGGCGGGTATGGCCGCCGCTCAAGCTGCCAAAAAAGTCCGCCAAGCCACGATAGACCAGACGCAGGTCGACAAGGCCGAACGCGAGATGCTGGCCCCATTCCAAAATGGAAACGGCGAATCTCCCTACGCGATCCATCGCGATTTGCAGGAGACGATGCAAAAGCTCGTAGGAATCTTCCGAGTTGAAGCGGACCTCCAGCAAGCTTTGCAGGAGCTTGAGAAGCTCCAGGAACGGGCCAGGCGCATGCATGTGGATGGTTCGCGGATGTTCAATCCCGGCTGGCACTTGTCTTACGATCTGCAATCAATGCTGACGATCTCGGAAGCCGTTACCCGCAGCGCTTTGGCGCGCCGCGAAAGTCGCGGAGCTCACAGCCGCATCGATTATCCATCGCTGGACGCCACCTGGGGCAAACAGAACAACGTCGTCTCCTCACAGAAGGGGGCCATGACGCTTCGCCAGGAACCTGTCCCCGCCATGCCGGAAGAACTGCAAAAGCTTCTGGCCGACGAAGCAGAGGCAGTTGCAGGTAAAGGGAAGTAGCGGAGGAGCAAAGTAGCGGAGGAATAAAGATGGCCGACGCAATTTTAGAAGTATTCCGAGGAGACCGCCAGGGCGGGAAAACCGAGCAGTATCGTGTTCCCGTGGCTCCCGGAATGGTCGTGCTCGACGCCATCCACTATATCCAGGGACACCTCGCGCCCGATTTGGCGGTGCGCTGGAATTGCAAAGCCGCAAAGTGCGGCTCTTGCTCGGCCGAAGTGAATGGCCGCCCGCGACTCATGTGTAAGACTCGGATGGACGCGCTGCCGCTGGATCAACCGATCAAAGTGTTCCCCATGAAGTCTTTCCCGATCCTGAAGGACCTCGTTACCGATGTTTCCTGGAACTACAAGATAAATAAGAAGATCCCGCCGTTCACGCCTCGTCCCGGCACGGATTGGAAGGTCTATCAGGATGACGTCGATCGCGTGCAGGAGTTCCGCAAGTGCATCGAATGCTTTCTCTGCCAGGACGTATGCCACGTCCTACGCGATCACGATAAATTCGAACAGTTTGCCGGGCCGCGCTTCTTTGTCCGTGTGGCGGGACTGGAAATGCATCCGGTCGACGGCAAATCTCGGGCGAAGTTGCTGAGAGACGAGCTCGGCATAGGCTTCTGCAACATCACAAAGTGCTGCACCGAGGTCTGCCCAGAAGAGATTCACATCACCGATAACGCCATCATCCCCCTCAAAGAGCGGGTCGTGGATCAGTTCTACGATCCCGTCCTCATGCTGGTGCGCAAAATTCGAGGCGTAAACGAAGACTCGAAATAAAGGGCAGTAACGGCAATAACGGCAATAACGGCCTACAGGTTTTCCCTTACGCGCTGCCCGCGCAAGTTATTTACCCAAGCGGCACTGACACTGAGAAGTACTATGGCGACACTCCTACTTTTCAGGCCAAGCTGATCCTTGGTAGCGTGGGCCATTTTCTCCCTCTTCCGCAGGAGGATGCATGAAGGGCAAGTGGATCTCTCGCCTGGCGCAAGTAAATAAAGAACTTTTGCTGATTTTTTCTATTGTCGCGTCGGCTGCGCTGGTGAATTTCTTCGTTGAGGGCCAGCGCCTGGTCCTGACCTTTTACAATCTGCCCACGCTATTCGCGGTCTACTACTTCGGGCGGCGCCGGGCCGTGCAAGCCTCTGTAGCCACGATTCTTTTTGTGGTGTGGGTAAACGTGATGCACCCCACACTTTTCAACCGCGGTCCTGTTCCCAGCGAAGATATTCTCGGATGGTCTGACCTGTCAATCTGGGCTGGGTTTCTCATTATCTTGGCTTACGCCACAGGGACCCTGCACGAGCATAGCGAGCAGCGCATGCGCGAGCTGCGCGAGACTTATTACGGAGTCCTGCAAATCCTGAGTCAGATGATCTCGAACGACAAATTCACCCAAAATCACTCTTATCGCGTCTCCGTGTATGCCACGCAGATCGCTCTCGAACTCGGTTTTAGAGAAGACCAGGTCGAAGACGTCCGCGCCGCTGCCCTCTTGCATGACGTCGGCAAGCTGGAAATCAGCCGCGAAGTTCTATATAAAGCCGCGCGGTTGACTGACACCGAAATGCGGGAGATCAAAACCCACGTCGAGCGTGGCGTGGAAATGCTGAGTCCGGTCGGAGGATCGCTACGGCGCATTCTGCCGATCATTCTCGCGCACCACGACAAATTTGACGGCTCGGGATATCACCCCACCAAAGGCGAGCAGATACCCGTGGAGGCCATGGTCATTAGCGTGGCCGACGTATACGATTCCCTTGTTAGCGACCGGCCTTATCGCAAGGGGCTGTCGCCCTTCGAAGCCCGGGACACTATCGTAAAGGCTTCCGGAACGGACTTCGACCCGCGAATCGTGAACGCCTTTGAGTCGGCATTCCGCAAACAGAGATTGGAAGTTCCCGAAGTTCTCGTATAATCGCTTCGAATGCCGGCGAAACGCGCCTATTAAAGCAGAGACAAGTCGCTTGTTTCGAGCGCATAGCTCGAGAGATGTCGATAGACACCTATCTGTGCGCGGCTTCCTTGCTGGCTACCGGTTATTAGCCTCTAAGGCACGCAAATCTCCGGGCGCAATCGACACCCCCAATAGTCATTAGGTTTAATGGCTGGGGCGCAAACCCATGTCATTTTTCGGTGACCAATCGACCAAGCCCAAAGTCATCGTCGTCATGCCCGCATACAATGCGGCGAAAACACTCAAAATTACTTATGAGGCCATTCCCCACAAAGTCGTAGATCAGATCATCCTCGTTGACGACGGCAGCACCGACAAAACCCTGGACATCGCTCGGCAATTGCAACTCACTGTGTTTGTCCACACGCGCAACTTCGGTTATGGCGCCAACCAGAAAACATGCTACGCGGAGGCCTTGAAAGAGGAAGCCGACATCGTCGTAATGCTGCACCCGGATTACCAATACGATCCGACACTTCTGCCGGAAATCATCGCCCCAATCAAGGCGGGCGATGCGGACATCGTACTAGGCTCTCGATTCCTGGGGGGGAACACGCTCGAGCAGGGTATGCCGTGGTGGAAATTTATTGGCAACCGATTTCTGACAGGTCTGGAAAATTGGACGCTGGGACTCAAGCTGGCCGAATATCACACGGGCTACCGAGCTTATAGCCGGCGCGCTCTCGAACAGATTCCCTTCTCGTTCAACTCCGATAACTTCGTCTTCGATCAGGAAATACTTGTTCAGGCAACTCACCTTGGGTTTCGGATCAAAGAAGTTCCGGTCCCAACCAAATATTTTCCGGCCGCCTCCAGCGCCAGTTTTGTCGATAGCGTGATCTACGGATTGAGCATCCTCTTCCTCCTCGGCCGTTTTCTTCTGCACAAGATATCGCTCGTCGAGTTCCGGCAATTCCAGTCTCTCCATTCTCGCTATAGGAGGGTGTATTGAGCCCTTCACGAGACTTACAGGACGGCTACGCGTTCAAGAATTTCAAATACAGTAGCCATTACTGGATTTTGAAAAAACTGGAAGAGGAATCAGAGCCCCTTCGCATTCTCGACGTGGGCTGTGCCGCGGGCTATCTCGGAAAAATCCTGCGCGAGAGAGGTCACTACGTCGCTGGAATCGAAAGCGATGTGGCTTCGGCAAAAAAGGCCAGAGCCTATTACGACGTTTTTCACCTCGCCGATATCGAAACTTTCGCGTTTCCTGATCGCCAGGAGTTCGATTACATCTTGTTCGCGGATATTTTGGAGCATTTGCGCGATCCCGCCGCGGTATTGCGGAAGGCGATCCCTGGGCTCAGAGATACAGGCAAACTCATCATCTCTGTGCCAAATGTCGCGAACTGGATCGTTCGCCTGAGCTTGCTCTTTGGAAATTTCGACTCGGCAGACCGCGGCATCCTCGATAAAACCCATCTCCATTTTTTTACATTGCGGACTTTGACAAAGATGATGGCCGAAGTTTCCTGTCGAGTTCTCGACGTGACTCCCACTACGCTACCCGTGCAACTGGTATTTCCGTTTACGGAAGGAAAAGCTTTCGCGCCGCTCCACGCCCTCCATGACGCGCTAACGAGTTCGTGGAAGACCGTCTTCGCCTACCAGTTTGTTGTCACAGCCGCGCCGAGCGCCGTGGCTGCTCTTCCCGCCGCTAACCGCATGCATGCCGAAATGATGAAATGAATCTGAACGCCACCATCGATACGGAAGCGCATCCGGAGCGCGAAGTTGCGTCCGGCATGCCGTCAGGCAAAGCCGCGCGTCCCGCCAACTTCGCCGACAGCTGGCTTCACGCTCACCTCACAACAGTTGCTCTCGTGGTCACCGCCGCCGGTTTTGTGGCCAGGATCTTCACCGCGACCAGAAGCTATCTCAATCCGGACGAGGCGCTTCACTATCTGCTGATCAATGAGCCTTCCCTCTTTCTTGCTTACAAGGCCAGTCTGACGAATGCACATCCGCCACTGATCTATCTAGTGCTCTATTTCTGGCATTTTGTGGGTCGCTCCGAGCTTATGCTTCGCCTCCCTTTGATCTTTGCCGGAACAGCCTTCTGCTGGTTCACGTTCAAATGGATCCAAGTGCTTTTCGGCGAGTCAGCGAGCTTAATCGCCCTCATTGTTGTCGCGTTTTCGCCTACTCTGATCGCCCTGTCCGCTGAAGTCCGACAGTACGCACTACTGCTCTTTTGTATGACGGCCGCCCTCTATTTCCTGGAGCGGGCGTTGAAGGAAAAATCGCTCGCCATAATGTGGCTGTTCTCCATTTTTCTCTACTTGGCCATTCTCTCCCATTACTCCGCTGCATTTTTTTGCCTGGCCACTGGAATTTACGCCCTTGCTCGAATTGCAGACTCCGGATGGCCGCGGAAACTGGCTTCTGCGTGGGCAATCGGGCAACTGGGAGGGGTAGCGATTTACGTGCTGCTGTACGTGACGCATATTTCCAAAATTAGAAATAACATCTCCATGTGGGCTACACCGTTCGGCAATTCATTCTACCGGTTCGATCAGTGGGATATCTTTCATTTTACGCGCAAGAATACTTGGAGCATTTTTCAATATATGTTTGTGCAGCGTTACGTCGCCGGAGCCATGCTTATTGGTTTTATCGCCGGCGTTGCGATTTTCTTTTTCCGCGAATTCATGCCCGCTCCTCGGAATCATGGCTCTCGGCATATTGGTATTCTGCTTCTGTTTCCGTTTGCCGCAGTTTGGGCAGCGGCCATCGCGGGGATTTATCCTTACGTTGGCAGTCGCCACACTATAGTCCTTGCCCCTTTTGCGATCGCGCCAGCGAGTTTCTTGTTTGCGGCCATTTGCCGCCAAAAGCTGTCGGCCGCGGTCTTAGTTGCAAGCCTGCTGGCGGGAATATCGAGTTGCTATGGGAACCGCCCGGAACCCGGCATCGCAGAAGCCGATCAACGCCGAGAGTTGATGACCGAGGCGATAAATTATTTGCACCAGTCCATTCCAGAAGGCGATCTCATCTTGACGGACATGCAGGGCAGTCTACCCCTCGCCTATTATTACTGCGGAACTGAGAAAGAGCTTTTCATGAACTGGTCTCGCGCGGGCTTCGATCAACTCAGTTGCAATGGACACTTGATCGTCACCCTCCATTTTTGGCTCTTAAGACCAGAAGGCCTTGACTTCCCGTTCGAGAAAATTGTTCACGAGCGGGGATTAAAACCCGGGAAGCGGGTTTGGATCTTCCAGGCGGGATGGGGAGGTGATCTCCTCACAGATCTGCCGAAGGTCCCACAGTTTCGGTGCGTCACACCCAGAACTTTCGGGCATAATATCACCATCGTTCCACTGATGGTCGGCCCGGACCTCAAGCCCGTCCCGCAGGCGAATTGCCCCAATTGAGGAAGCCACTTCAAATCTAATCTTAGTTCTGAAGAGTGACACAAGTTCTGCGTCATCAAACGGCCTGTCGCGGGAGGGATTCGGCTGAAAACTGCCGGGACCAGCTCTATTGGGGGTGAATTCTCTACTGGATTGCGGCTACGGCCTGCACAGCGCTCGCGCCCGCCGCGGCCCACTTGCCGTCTGCGGACAGCGTGTAGCAAGTATGGCCGGCCACCGCGAGGCTCAATCCTCCGCCGTCGACCACCAGCACTGGGGAATTGAGGCTCGGCAGCGGACGATCTCTGTACCGCAGGGGCGGATTCACGACGAACGCGCTGTAGTAGACGCCGCCAGCCGAGAGCCGCAGGGTAGAATCCGGAAATTCGACGAGTTGGCTGGGCTGCTTGATGCGCGTCCACGCCAAATGCAGCCACGCTTCCACGCGGCATCCTCGGCTGGCCAGGCAGCTCCGCACAAGTTGCCCGCGCGCCGAAATCGCCGAGCCGTCCCGCGTTTCCAGCCCTTCGGCTATGCCTTGCAAAAACGCTCGCACCGCCACGGGGCTCGCTTGCCTGCTCGTGCCGGCTTCAAGAACGTATTTGCTCGCGACATACGCAACCGTAGTTCCCTGCTGCACGAGCGCCATCTTGGCGGTCGCCTTCCACACGTACACCGAACTCCCGCAGGCGAAATGTGCATAAGCCCTTATTCCGAAGGCGGGCTGTTTATACGCCGGCACGGTCTTGCCCGGTTGGCATTCGGTGAGAAAAGCCGTTCCGGTTCCGGATAGGTCCTGGGCACGCGCGGAAGCCGCGAAAAAGCCGATCGCAGACGCCAGAGCAAGCAGGGGAATGAGCTGGGAGCGTTTCATAGTCTGGGGCCAGGCACCTCAAAAGAGGACCCTGCAACAAGCCTAAAGACGACCCCCTGCCCCAGGCAACTTCTTCGAGGTCCATCGGCGGCGAACGTATAACCTGATCGAAAGGAGAGACTCCCTGGCCGCCCTTACGTACAGGTAGGCTTGTGCGGAAGCCATAAGTACCACCGCAAACAGGCAAGCTGCTTTCGAGCGATCCCGCCGTTTGCGCTAAGACGAAACAAACAAAGGCGATTCGTCTGTGCCGCGATTCCTAATTCCAATTTAGCTTCAACTGTACCTCACTTGTCCGGAAGTACAGTATCGGCCGTTCGGCCCTTTCTTTAGACTGGTCTCCGAAACATCTCAGAAAGGCCCCGCAGAATAAGACATGTATCATCTCGACTATATCTCTTGTTTTCTTACGATCCTCTCTACGATTCTCATCGGAAAGCGGCTATGGTTCGGCTGGATTATCGCAGCGCTGAATAGCCTCGTCGTTTGCGTCATCGGAGTTCAGACGGCTCAGTATGGTTTCCTTCCCGGCAATCTGCTGTGCATCGTGCTCTATGCGCATAACCTCACGAATTGGCGCCCGGCAACTCAAAAAGAAGCCGCTCCCAATTCAGCGATGCCCAATTCAGGCATGAGTGAAACTCGGGAAGCCGCCTAAGAACCCGTTTCTTGGCTGCGTCTCTTAGCTGCGCCAACTAGCGGTCCTCTCCGTAGACCAGCTTCACGTCGGCGGCAATGCGCTCTGCTTGCCCATAATCCGGATGCTTCGCGTGCAGCTCGTCGGTCAGCAGCTTCCCGGCTTCTTCCGCGGACTTGCCTCCGCGCTTGAGCTCCAGCGCGCGCCCCTGAAGCTCCGCCAGCATCGCGCGTTCTTTCCCGATCAGCAAACCGTCTCCTAATTCTCCGTGGTCGGGCACGATCAGCTTCGGCTTCAGCGGCTCGAGCTTATCCAGCACCGCAATCCATCCCTTCATCGTGGACTCTTCCGGCATGATCGGAAAAAGCTTGCTCTCCACGATGTCTCCGGGAAGCAGCACGCTATCCTCTTCCACGAAAATCAGCATGTCTCCCTGCGTGTGCGCCGGCCCCAGCAGGAATAGTCGCGCCGTCACGCCGCCCAGATCGAGTTTCATTTCGCCGTTGAAGAGAATGTCCGGCGTGCGCATCCTCACGTCCGCCAGCAGCTCCTTGTTTTGCTGTGACATAACGCGGAACCGCGCCATGTGTCCCGGCAGCCGCTGGTTCAGCTCTTCCTGCTGCACCACCGGCCGAATCAGTATTGTATTCGCCGGAAACGCCTGCTCCCCGGTGACGTGCTCGGAGTGATAGTGCGTGGTGGTGAGGTAAAGAATCGGGCCGCGCGCCAACTTCTGCTCCACGCGCAGGATTGTCGCGCCGTTGCGCTCGCCCAGCCCCGTATCGATCACCAGCGTCGCGCGATCGCCCACCACAATCCCGATGTTTGGCCATCCAACGATCGCATAGACGTGCTCCGACACCCTCGTCAGCCCCTTCTCCGAGATCAGCGGCTGCTCCGGCAATGCCTGCGGCATCTGCCCTTGCCCCGCCTGCGCTTGCGCCGTCTGCGCCCCCGCACTGAGCAGCACCAGCCCTGCCGCCGCCAACACTGCTGCCCACCCACCAATCTTGCCCTTTCGTGGAATTCTCATCGCCCGCACCTCGTTCCGCACCTTATACACCCGCTGCCCCCGGTCTGGGATTGCTTTTTGACTTTGTGGGTGCCCCACCCTCCGTGTTTGAGGGTGGGCCTTGTAGCCCAGGGCGCCCGCTGCCTTTGCTGGGCCCTGGGGCTTTTTTTTGCTCTTTGCAGTTGCTGTCATTCCGAGGGTCGCCTTCGCCCCGAGGGATCTGCTTTTGCCGTTAAATGTAGCGCCGCCCTTTAGGGCGGCATCCTATTGCCTTTGCGCGTGCGTCGGGGCGGAAAGCGCCCCTCCCCAATTTTGGCTAGAATGCCACAGAGGAGAAGGAATGAAAATTGCCGCCCTGATTGCCCGCATTCTGCTTGGCTTGGTCTTTGTCGTTTTTTGGACTCAATGGCTTCTTGCACTTTATGAACGGCCCCTTGCCTTCAGGAGTGGCGGGCCAATTCCTGGGCGCACTAATCCAGTCGCATTTCGATCTCGTTCTGTCTGCGGTGGAACTCGCGGGTGGCGCGCTACTGCTGGGCGAATCGCTATGTGCCTCTGGCGCTTGTACTTCTCGGCCCTGTGATCGTAAACATCTTCTTCTATCATCTGCTCATGGACCGTAGTGGCCTGATCATCGCCATCGTCGTAATCATTCTGTGGGGACTCATCGCCCTTCGACACCGCCAATACTTCTCCGGCCTATTCGTGCAGCGCGCTTCATAATCGGGGCGTTTGAGGAGGCCCTTAATACCTACTTTGCGATGAGTTCCAAAATCCTTACGAACATATCTCTCCACGGCACTTTCACTCCGAGCAGCAGCGCTATGAGCCCAATGATTACCGACATTGCAATCTTCACGAACTTCGCATAGCCGCCGAGCACCATGTCCGCAGTCTTTTCATGCCCGACCATCCCAGCGTGCTCCATAACCGTTATCGGAATGCGGATGAGATGCGCCGTCCAGACCAGGGGATTGAAT
>Ga0207051_1014_pt1 | contig 36827 bp, 26 predicted proteins | sample Alteio_BWMinCont_61_FD_153292 | JGI IMG/M metagenome (GOLD analysis project Ga0207051, IMG submission 153292) | Enriched cells from forest soil in Barre Woods Harvard Forest LTER site, Petersham, Massachusetts, United States -... | ecosystem: Environmental > Terrestrial > Soil > Temperate forest >...
TCAAATCCGGCCAATCTGGATTCAACCAGCGAGGTCATCGGATCAATTGTGTAATCCTGAGTACTCGATCGCTTCTATCATTGCGACTCGCTGGGCAAGAACCATTGGCTTCACGATACCGTACTTGCCCGTCATTGTTGCCCTCGCATGACCCAGGAGCGGCGCAAACTCTTCGTCCCCTATCCGCATTTCGACCGCTATTGCAGTACGAAGCCGTCGAAGGTGAGCTTTTCAACGGCCTCTTTCATTGCTTCGACCGATGCCCCATGTACGTAGGCCGCGCCCGCAGAATTATCCGAATGCCCACAAAGCTGATCCCGCATATCCTTACCAACGCCTGCCATTGCCAACCCAGTCTTGAACGTGTGCCGGAATGAGTGCCAACTCTTCCGATCGTCGCTTGAAGGAACGATGCGGAAGCCGGAGCCGAACTCTGAGGGATCAAGGTCAAGCTGCGGGTGACGGCTCGCCGCAAGCCGTAGGGCCTCGGAGATCGAATAAAGAGCGTCTTCAAGTGCGCGCAACACGACAGGATCGTTCGTGTCGGTTGCCATCGGCGCTGCCAGTGACAAGCGGATCAGGAGCAGGTCGGTCGAGAATACGTGGCCAAGGAATACGTTATGAAAGGTGCCGTTGCAGTGCCGCGGCGGCCGTGGCTGATTGAAGGCAAATTCGATCGAGTATGGCCTGTCGTGCGAAGCCGCGGGCGGTTGCTCGGAAGCCGCTTGGCCGCACCTGTCGCAAATCCAGAAGCCTTGAAACGCGTCATTCTGCTGTTGCCCCTTGTTTGCGGTGACCAGCCTTCGGTCCGCGGTAACGACGTAGGCCAGCCGGGCTCCAAGAGGTTGAAGTTCGGGTAAGTCGTTTGTGCCGACCGGGACCGGAAATTGCGCCCCGGTCGCATAGGTGATTTCCTGTTCGCGGTCATCTTCGCTAAGGGGGCGTCCGCCCTCGGGGGTAAAGACTTGTGGCACGATCATGCGCGTTCGCTGCAACGTTCCGCTACACACCGGGCAATCGGTTTGGGCATTGTCTGTGTCTTCCAAATCGCGGACGAAGCTGCAACTGTCGCAGTGGACCAGTTCGCTCACGTCGGCGAAAAGCGGCGCGGCGCGGTCGTGGACGGATGGCAGTACATTTGCGACAACGCCGCCTGAGCGGTACGTTTCCTTGTTGATCACGATGAGACGCCCGGGCGCATACTCGCTGAGCGCCTTGTTGATGCCTTGCTGGGGCCTTTCAACAATCTCCATTTTCCATTGTTGGGCATTTGGTTGCCGAACGAGGCGTTCCACGAGGAAGCTGGTGAGGTCGGTCGGAAAGGCGTAGCTCGGCAGCAACCCGCGACTGAAGAGGAATTCGAGCAATTCTTCGTCACCGAGCGCGTTGCGGTTATCGTCTTGATCCTCGTCCTCGCCTGCGCCATCAAAAGGACGCGGTTGGGCTGGTTGTAGTTCGCGCATAATGGCTTCGAGTTGATCAAGCAGCTCCTGCGCGACAGCGCCTATCCACGCATCGATGCTGCGGGGAGCCGTTCGCAGGGAAGCGGGTAGCCATGAGTTGATCTCTTGGCGGATCGTGCCCTGGGGTGCGATGACGTTTTGCTCGACCCAAAGCCGAAACGCCGGGAAGGACGGCCCTGCCTGTCCATCGCCAAAGAAGAAGTCACTGGCTTTTCCGAGCGCCCGAAACAAGGCCGACGTCGGGCCCCCGATCGCAATATTGTGCTCGTCCATGTAGCGGTGGAAGAACGTCTGCAGGAGAAACGACGCGACATGGCGACGCGCAATTTTCGGATTGTCGATCTTGATGTCAGGATTGCGCGGTGGTCCCGCTACAATGGCGCGGGGATTGTCGTAATAATAGCTGTCGTGGGGTCCGCTCTGGGCGTAGGTCAGCACGGTTGAAACAGAAGACCCTCTTCGTCCGGCCCGTCCTGCGCGTTGCTGGTAGTTTTCACGTTGGGGAGGAACGTTGCGCAGGCCGACGGCAACCAAGGAACCAATATCCACGCCCACTTCCATCGTGGTCGTGCAGCTCAGAACGTCGATTGGCCTGTCTCTTGCCTCGATGCGGATGTCTCGAAACCTCAATTCAAATTTTTCGGTTGTTGCGTGTACGCGCGTGTTATCCCGATTGGATAGTTGGGCCGTGTGCTCCTCGACCGAGATGCTTCGAAGCCGCGCGTGTTCGCTTAAGGCAACACGCACGGGCTCACGCCAGAATCCCTTGCGCGCACGAATGTACTCGCTCTCCGCCGGGTCAAGCGTGTCTATGTTGGTCGAGGCGCAAGACGTACAGCAGCCGCGTATCACGAATGGCATTAATTGTGTGCATTCCCGGCATTGAAGCCAGGGCGCCCGAAGGTCAATATGAATTCGAAGTTTTCCGGGATCCAGAAAATAGGCGCCATTGTCGTGTCGTAGCGCAAGTTCGCTCGTAAGCGCCGCTTCGATTGCAGGCACCGCATCGGCTGCGATCCCAAGAATACGCGGCAATTGGGCGCGAAGCGTCCGTTCGAATCGCCCGTCACTACCCCAATCGTTTGACCAATAGCCAGCCGCCAGCGAACGGATGGGAGAAGGAATTTCGCGGTCCAGCGCGAACTTGTCACTCAAGCCCGAAATCCAAGTCGCCGCCAATTCGTCTGCGTCTGACTCCGTCAACGTCGTTACCGCCGCACGAAGCGGGGCGCGAAGCCGCGGCTCGGCCCGTCGGGATGGAAGCGAAACTCCAACGGATGTGCCGGAAAGGGAGTAGTAGCGTCCGCAAAGTTGTTTCAGGAGAGCTATCTTGTATCGGGCCGGGCTGTCCGCAGGCGAAAACTCTGCGATCAATTCGCCGAGGTCTTCCCCGTCGTGATCTCTGTCGATGCGCTCAATTTCGTTCTCGATGCGCCGCGCGTCATCGCGGTCGAACATCGGCAAATTGAATTCACGCAGGACGGCAAGTACAGCAATATAGAGGTGATTGGTCGGTCTCGGCTCGCGGTTGACTGCGATCATGCGTGCGGCAGCTGCGGCGAGGACTTGCCGAAAGATATCCTGTTCGACTTCGCGCGGTATGTCGCGAGCGAGGCGTGCAGCCTTTTGCCGACCGTCCGAGAACAGTAATACCTTGCGGCCGCCGTTGGGATAGATACGATCCTCGCCCCGCACGGCCGGCTGTGCGTCGAGTTGCGTCTTCACGAGGTTGGCGAACGGCGCTTCGCCCTTCGTTGAGTGATCCATGATCGTGGACCTGCCGTTTCGAAGCGTGTTCGATCGGCAAACCGGGCACGCCGAAAACCGAACAGCGCGCGTCCAGTCGATCGGATCAGCGCGAAATGCGCGTCGAAAGCCGGTGGTGTCGTCAGGCTCTTGGTGAAGCACGCGGCCACTGCGAATATCAATCCAGACAGGCAGGCATCTATCTGCTTGATCGTGATGCGGCTCGCCGTCGAGAAGCAGTTCTACCTCGGTTAGCGGCGCTTGATGACCTTCCCGCAGTATCCCGGACGGCAGATGCCAAAGGAAGTCGCCACGCGGGCCGTCGAGATAGCCCCGCAGGAACGCTGTACCGCATTCGCGGTGTGTGGCGAGTTCGTACACCCGGCCTCCACATTGGCAGCGCTCGCGCCCATGCGTATGCAGGCGTCCAAGGATCGCCTGCGGATTGCGTTCGCGGGCATGGTCGCATTCAGGATTGATGCAGGCAAACAGGGCCGGAAGTCCGCGAAAGAACATGTGCAAGCGCGTTGGCAGCAGGACACGCCTGTCGCGCTGCCGCTGCGCGAACGTCGCAAGAGCGATCAGCGCAGCGGTCGCCCGTTCCGCAAAAGGCGTTTCACCGAATGTGGTTCGCTCCAACTCGGGCAGCGGCAAGGCGGTACCCGAGACTGATCCAATCATAAGTTCGGCGGGTCCGAAGCCGGTAAGCTTCTCATACAGAAAATCCGCCAAATCGCGGCTGGGGGCGGGTTGATCCCATCCGAGGGTGTGGCACAGGCCGGTAACAGCTATCCGCGCGGCGTTCGGGTCGATCGCGTGCCGTTCGAAGCCCGGGAGGTCAAAATCATGAAGCGCCCTGGCTTCATCGGGCTCGCCCGGCCGCTCGCCACGACGTTCCTCGCGGGTGCCGCGGACGACCTCGAATGTGCGGGAAGAGCCATCCGCAAGTCCGGTCAGATCGCGACCAAACTGGGCAATGGCACGGGCCGCCTCCGCACTGCTTCCGAGGCTCGCGCTGGTCAGAATGAAGCGGACGCGGGTCCGCGGAACGTCTAGGCGCGAGAGCAGCCTCCGCAGCAGGAGCGCTACTTCCGCGCCGCCCGCGCCCCGATACATATGGGCTTCGTCCAGGACAAGGATCATTTCGTTCGCTGGATCGGCGCGTAGCCAGTCACGGGTCTGCTGAAAAATCGGCCGTTCGATCGGCCGCATCAGCATATATTCCAGCATCGAATAGTTGGTGATTAGGAGTTCCGGACAGCGCGCCTGCGTTTCGTGGCGCGTCATCAATTCACGGTCGCCGGCTTGCGTCAGCAAGCGCCGGTTCCAATTCCGCCTCCGTTGCGATCCTCTGCGGGTCGCATGGGTTTGTTCCAGCGCCTGCCCAAAAAAATTGACGAGGTCTTTTTCAGGAAGCTGTCCGATTGCGCGGAGTTGGGCCTCCTTGTCGGGTTCGGCGATGATGGGAAGATAGAATTCTTCAAACAGAGGTTCGATACGATCGGTATCGCGGGCTGAGGTGCGTGGCCCGGGATAAGCGGTGCGGCCTGTGTAGCTTGTGAAACGCACAGGCAACTCACGCCCCGCTGATATAATTTCAGACCCTTGGGCGCCGCCAAACATTCGTCTAATGCGCGAAAGCTGGTCATTAACGAGCGCATTCATCGGATACAGGAGCAACGCGCGGACTCCAGGGAGCGACGCCGATGCAGGCCGGTTTTCGGCCTCGACCGCTAACTGGCCAATGATCGGCATGAGAAAGCTTTCCGTCTTTCCCGAACCTGTACCGGTAGCAACGATGAGGTCCGCTCCACGCTCAAAGAACGCTTCGAGCGCCGTGGCCTGATGGACGTAGGGTCGCGGATAGAGCCCGATATCCAGCGCCGCAAGGCGGGTAAGCGTGCGCTCGACGGCTGGCGGCACCTGAAGGTTGGCGTACGGTTCACCGAGTTCATATACGGGCGTTGACTCAACGAAGGGCACCTGACTGACCGCGCCGGGCTCCTCCAGCAAACGCCTCCGCTCGCGGATCAGGGTTTCATTGCGAATGTGATATTGGGCTTCGATATAGGAGCGCAGACTTTCCGTTAAACGATGCGCGGTCGCATGGACGCCGTGATCGGGGGGCGATGAATGATCCGTCATGGGATGTGCCGCTGCGAGATGTGGGGGGTAATCGAAAGACGTTGCAATGCGTGCAGGACAAAGGGCATGGCGTGGCTACGAAATATCAGCCGTTCGGAAGGTACGTCTGCCGCCGGATCATCCCACCCGAGCGCGTAAACACGGCTTTCTGGGTCCGGGAGCGGAGACGGACGTTCGATGGCGAATGTCGGAGCAGACGCGGTGATAGAAATTCTGCGCGGGGAGTTCAAGAGCAGGTCAAGTCCAAATCGCAGCCGCAAGGTCACCTCATGCGCGATGGAGACGCTGCTCCGGAGAGAGAGAGCGCCGTCCCTGAAATCGAAGCGTGCCAAATAATGCGGTCGGTTATAAGTCCGCGCGAAAGCCCCTCGCGGCCGGCACAATCTCACGCCATCAATCGCGCGGCCGACGTGTCCGGCGGGGATCCAGCGCCCTGTTCGCTGCTGACCGCGAAGAATGTCAGGAGCGTAGAGTTCGAGTTGTTCCACCGAGAGGCCGTGCGATGGCTCCATACGCGAGTCATGGCTAGCCAGCATCTGCGCGGTCCAGGCAGATAAAGGGGTCCATGGCCCGAGCCAATCGTCCATGGACTGGACAATGACGCGATGCTCGGCCTTGGTGAGGTGTTTGATGCCGGTAAACCGCGAAACCCCAGCGCACGCTATCGGAAGGCCGAGACTGTGTTTGAGGGCCGCAATCGGCGCCGAGCCGACGACCATGCAATCGTTAACGCCGTCCAAAGCGATGATGCGAAGGGGTGTTGCAATCCATTGGCCGCGGCCAACATCGGCGGCATCGCCGAGCATGTGCATCCTTTCCAGCGTCGAGGTGCAAAGGTCACCCGCTGCCGTATGCGGTTCGGAAGACGCGTCATGGTTAATTTCACACGGCCAGGTCAAATCAACCGCGCGGCGCGCGTTTGTCAGGAGACGCGTCGTGTGAACAGTCGATGCCGGGCTCGAATCCCTTGGCAAAACGCAAGCACCATACAGCAGGGCGCGAATATGTTCAGCGGCGACCGCACTGGCGACGGCTGTCCGGTCGGCAACGCACAGAAACGCGCGAGCGATAGCGGTCTCGGTCTGCTCCAAAGAACGCTCCGAAAGGACAATCATGATGCGCCTCCCCGCCGAGTGTTTGCTTTGAATATCGCCGTGAGGCGCGGATCAACGGTCGTACCGTTGACTTTGCCTCCGTCAAGCTCGATTTCGATCTGGTCTTTCGTAACACCCTGCATGAGCCAGTACGGCATCAGCCAGCCATAAAAGAGCGATTGAAGCGGCGTGACGGCCTTTACGTCAGTACGAACCAAATGCAGCGCCCGGTAGGCCCCCGCAAATGCCCGCTCAATCGATGGATCGCGTCCTGACACGAAAACGTTGGCTAGCCGGATGGCTTCCTCGGTGTCCACGCTCGCGCTTCCAATCTGCGCAAACAGGGTTCTATCAGCTTCGGCGGAAAAGGCGCTGGGCAGTTCTCCCGCGCTGGATGGTTGGCCTGCGCGCCAATCAAGACAATTGAGATCGAAGACCGGGCCGATTTCGCAATATCCCAATTCTAGTGGTATGGAAGCGACCCCTTCCGAAATGGTCGCGATGACGACGCTGCGGGCTGGTGCGCGATCAAATCCCGGATCGAGGCAGTCCCCCAAGACCTCCCTGCTGATGTCGAGCGCGGTCCGGTTTATCCCTTCAATGACGAATGCGGTCACGGTCGTGCGCTCCGTTTCGAACGCTTGTTCGATTGCTGCCCGCAACTGTTCGCCATTTTGAAGGCCGATTGGCATGGCGATGCGGACGCTGGCCGTTCCGCCAATGACCCGGGCGAGCGCGCGGGCCGTTTGAGTAGCGAAAGAGCCTTTAAGAAATATCGCCTGCTTCGCGATCACGGTGGCGGCGCATTCTTCGCCGAAAATCTGAGCAGCCGATTTTCGCAGGCCAAGCGATTGAAGGGTGGCGGCCGCGGCGCGAGCGAGGTCTGTGTTCGACTGAAGGATTTTCTCATCCGTCCTATCGGATGCGATTAGGAAGTCCCAACGCAGACCAACAGAATCGCGCGGCGGGTCTTGGTAGCTCCGCGCCGTCAGCGTCTTGGCTTCAAACGCCGGCACGGACGGCGATACGGGAACTGCCGGACGCTGTTCTAAGTCGGAGAGACGCTTGTCAATTGCACCTAATTGTTCGCCAAGGGTGGTATCGTGCGCGCGATCAGCTAGGTCGCGTTTAACTTGACCCAATGCAGAACCAGCCTCGGTAACGCGTCGGTCCAGCGCAAGCACAGTCTCTTGGACCGCCTTTTGCGCGCCCTCGACCTCCGCGACCGCACTGAGCAGCGTATCAAGGTCGTCCAATTTTGACGCGAGGGATCGAATTTCGCTGCGCCGCGACTCTACGGCTATAGCGAGCGCCTCGATCCGCATATCCATTGCGGGATTGTCCACTGCCGGTGGCTTGGGGCTGTCGTCATGTGTGCGGCTGACTCTCGCAAGTGCTTCAACAGCGTCTTGTGCGTTCTGCGCGGATAACTTGGCTTCAGCGACGTTGGAATGAACCTTGTCCAGGCTGGCGGGAAAGGCCTCTACCGAGGCGCTGATTTGATCCAGACGCCCGGATTGCTTCTTGAGCTCTGTCTTGATGCGTTCGATTTCGTCTTCATCCAGCTGCAATCGCTTGGGCAATTCGTTAAGCGTCGCCTCACGGTCGACGTCAGCCGCGCCTTTTGCCCCTGCAATAAGGCCCCGCGTTGCCGGAGTCTCCGGCAGCGGGCTAAAGGCGAACAGCCTCTCAATTTGCTCGCGGGTACAATGATTTTGTAGCGACTCGTCTTTGAGCTTTTGCAGAAAGGCATCGACGTGCTGTTCGATCGTTCGGTGGCGGTCTTTCGCGCTCCCCTGTTTGTCGGCGGCCTCCTCCAATTTATCCATGAGTTCATGGATCGCCTTCGGGTTCTCGAAATTGGCGTCGATCCACGTCCGCCAGATCAGATACAAGCCGTTGAAATCTTGGTCGCTCGCATTTGCTTTACTCAGTTTTCGCGCCAGCGCCGTTTTCTGTTTCGCGATTCCAGCCAGGCTGGTGTTGCGGAAGCCGTCAACGCTGGGAAGATATCGAGCCACACTCTGCATCGCGGGCGCAGGTATTTCGTCGAAGAAGGTGTGAAACTCCTTTTCACCCAATGCTTGAAATCGTGCCTTGGCGTCCGGGCCCGGCGAGAGTCGATCACTCATGGCCGGTTCTCGTGTTCGGCGGGGTTGCGAAGCGCGGATTCAAGCGCGCGCTTATGCGCCAAGAGTTCGGCGGGCACCACGAGCTGGAAAAAATGGTCGATCAACGCTCGATCGTCCAGCATTCCCACGGGTTGTCGTTGCCCGGCAACAAACGAGCCCGACGCCTTGCAGAGCCACTCGACCCGAGCCCGCAGTTGGCGTCGAATTCGAAACGCGCTGACGGTGATCTGGACTTCGTCCACTCGCGACGCAAAAAAGTGTCCAAATGGACCGAAGTCCAACGCAACGTCGAGCGACCTGTCTTGAAGCGTCAGATTAATGCGCTCGATCAAATCTGTTGCGAGGGGCGTCTTGCGGAGACTCAAAGAACCCGCTGGCGTCACGGTCAACGCTTCGGTGGTCCAATCCAGCGCATCCACCTTGCGGTGACGCAACTCACCACGCAGCGCCGAATGAACATGGATTGCCGTAAGCCGCGCCTTGGCGTTGCGCGTATCTGACAGGAAATGCCGCGCTCGCGTTTGATGAAGAGCGGCACTCTCTTTTGATCCTTCCCGTTCGAACTCGAGCGCAACTGATGGCTCGATCGGAGCTTCTGGGTAGGGCTTTGCTACCAGCGTGATTACGTGCGCGCCATCCCAAGCGAGGTGAACCACCTTGTTTGCCGTTCCCTTCGGTTCACTGAGTTCGGCGAAATGCTGGGTTGTTCCTGCCAATTCCAAATAGACGGTAGCCGCCCCGACTGTGCAGGACAGATTGCCCGCTTGCTCCGAGCCTATCGACTTCAGGGCTAAGACCACCTCAGTAGTGGCTGGAATCTCAAGACTGCCGTTGTCGTCAAACGCGTAGGGCGGCGGATAAACGATTGCCCATTCGCGTTTGGCGCGAATAATTGGAAGATTGCAGTTGGTCGTAAGCCAATCAGCGAGTTGGGCATCAGGTGCGTGCGGCAAGATGCCTAATGCACAGGACCAGCCGCGGTTCTCGGCAAGAGCGTGGCTGATAAGACCGGGAGGAAATGCGAATGTGGCCTTGGACATCCAAACAAAATAGTAGCTTTCGCCCCAACAAAACGCGTCGGTCAACGGCTTTAACTTTTGCCGGGTTGAACTGAAAGCATTCATCGTATCGTTGTCGAGCCCGGCGGTCCTCTCTTCGACCGCGGACTTGTAATCGGAGTGAACCTCTGGACTAACCCATTTTGCACCGAATTCGGCTGCTGTGGGATCAACGACGTAGGTTTGGGCGCCAAGCGAAAGCTTAGCTAGCGTGATCAGCCGAACGTCGCCGCCGCCAAGGTCAATCGAAATTTTCCCGCGGCCATCATGTGATTTGGGCACGGTGAGGCAGAGACGCCATTTCCTCGGCCCGCGAACGGAAACGTGATCAGGTTCAAGCTCGATGCCAAGCCGGAGCGGATCGACTGAGGGCCCGGGCGTAACGACAGTGTTGGTTTGCCAGGAGCGAGCGAGTTCGTTCGACGGATGAAAATCCTCACATTCCGGCTTTCCCTGCCTGGGCATGTGGGCAAAGTGCTTGTCACGCCGCTTGCCATCCCGCAGAAACACCCCCGCTTTGCATGTTGGGCAGAAATAGTCGCGCCACGCGTTTGCCTTGTGCGCCGGGACTATCTCTCGACTTCTGCGTTCGGCGGCGAAGTACATTTAGCTGCTCGCTTCCCTTTCCTGACGTGGAAAAGTAACAGCTTGCGCGACAAGCTCCGGCAACCGCTGGCGTCGCGAATGAATGAGCAGGCGAAATTGCTCATGTGTCCACAGTTTGTACTCGGGCCGTCGTACGGCACGAGGCGATACCCACCGGATACGAGCCAATTCGCCGATCTCCGCGACAGTTTTTAGGTTGATGAAATTTGCCCTATTCGCTTCACCGCGCAAAATCTTGCGTGCGTTACGAGCGAGGTGGCAAACAAACACTTCGCGACCAATTCCATGACGAAGCAAGTCGGCTTTGAAGCCGAGGGCATCGAACGCGACACGAATGGTGCGAAGCCGCCAGTTCGGCCCTTGTCCGAAGCGGTGGCCATCGACGTATTTGTGTTTGCGCGTACGCAGGTAGTCACGGAGTTCGGTAAACAGGTGGTCAGGTACGTGAAAGTGGCCCCAACCCTGCGTATAACCGATTGATACGAAGTAGGGTTGTCCATCGAGCTTAAGCCGGTTGTAGACCGAGGACCTGCCGAGCGACGAACTTGTCGTGACGACGGCGAGTTGAGCACTCTTTTTCTTGCGCGAGATAATGCCGCGTGTCTTGCCATAGCGCGCGGCGAAGTCATCACGGATTTCGCGCGAGCGGACAAGGCAAGACACAAGCTTGCCGCCAAGGATCATGTTGTAAGGAGGAACCGCGCCAAGCACATATGCATCGAGAATATTTACCAACCGTTTCCCTCGATCGGCAGCGTTCCACCCAATTAAATCGTCGCGTGCTTTAAGATTGAAGACAGGATCGCCGAGTGCAATGATACCAATAAGCTTCTTATTGTTTGTATCCCATACGAGATACCTTAAACGGCGTCCGAAGCCGTTGGACACCGGAACCGACCATGACAAACTTGCGAGCCGAAAGAGATTCGACTGCCATGTGTCCGCTTTGACAAGTTCGAGTTCGGGAGCAATCTTCTCGGGATCGATGTCCTTTCCCTCGGCAAAATAATGTTTGAGTTTTGGATACGCGTCTTTGACGAATGCGCGCTGTGTTTTCAGTATTGCCTTGCGTTGATCGGCGTGCAGTTCGCGAACGGTTTCCTTGGAGGACGACGGCGGCAGGAGCGAGCCGTCGCCAGACTTGCTAAATCCAATTTTTCGGAGGTGAGCCCGAATTTTCCGCTTAAGAACTGCTTCCGGCGTGAACGCAGCAATGACCGACGGCTTTTTCTTCATTGATGGCACGCCCCCCAAGCGTGTTTTTCTTTTTAGCAATAGATTTCGACCGGCGGTAGAACCATCAGGCGTAGGCGTCGGGCACGCGATATTGCGCCGCTACCTTTAGGATTTGGCTGCAGAATACATGCACTTAGGGCTTTTGGTTGTAAAGTCGTCTGGCGCGATAATGCGCGGGTACCCAAGGCTACTCTGTTAAAGCCCATCGAAGGGAAGCGATATTGAGCACCCAGCAAATGATCTTTGGCCGGCTATTTGCGCAGCCGTTGGCTGGTTGCCGCCTGAGCAACCTCCGGCCCCACAGTTTAGAGCGAGCTACCTCAATGGCACAAGGGGACGTGGTCTTGCAGCGATCTTAAGGAGTCGCCGCTCGCTCATCCGGGGGTTAGTCCGGGGGCGTGCTGATTCAAATAGCTAATAATCGTTGCGACCCAACATTCCGCGGCGGGGCGGTTCTCTCCGATGAGTGAACGATGTTGGTGCTCGAATTTCACTGTCGGTGCGATGCGGACGGCGAGTTCGAGGAAGGTTGAAGGCTGGAAGGTGGGAAGGGAGCCTAGGCGCTGTCGGTTCGCCTCGATCTACTCTTCTCCAAAATCTATCCGCTTATATGACACGATGCCGGCCGTCCTCGTCTGTTCGGCTGCAGTTGACGTTGGTCCAGGACCGCTCTTTAGCGCTCTAACGCCTTTTCTAAAGTGCTGTATCGCTATCACCGGGGACTTGTATTATTCCCTGACCTGGTCGTCATTGGCTGTTCATTAGCGGTTTCGCAAAATCTGTCGCAGGGAATAGATTTGCCGGTAGTTGCTCTGGCCCTGGTTCTCGCTCCGGTTCTCTCAAAGATTGGTCGAGATTTTGGTCAGGCCAGATTTGTTCCTGGCCAGTGCCGGGCTCTTGGGTTTGGTTGATATTTTGGGAAAAATAATTTTTGGGGTCGTTTCATCAACCAAAATCAACCAACGGGCGGTATTGGGCTATTGGAAAAACACAGAATTGACAAAGTGTGGTTGATTTCTTGGTTGATAAATCAACCAAGAGACCGGCGCCATGGTGGCCTGGAGGCCTGAAAAGGCCAGGTTTGGGAGGACCATGATACCCATAGGTTGCAACTTAGTTGCGCGTTTCAACCAGTCGGGCTTCACGGAGGATCGACTGTAGTGCCACCATTCGAGCGGGGTCCAAGCACGATCAATGCGACTGCAACCCTGGGAAATGTAAGACGGCTTTCGAGGCAAGTTTTTCCTGGTTTATACATTTTTCGACCGACTCTCGGCGGAGCGTTTGGCTACCAATGCGTCGACTCGTTGCTTAAGCCATCGGGCGCGTTTTTGGTGCGCCTCTTCCGCCGTCCGAATAGGTCCTTACGATCACGCCATGCGAGGCGCCATCGCCGAAGGCGTCCCGGATCGCTTGCGGTAGGGACGAAAGCCAGTGCATCAACAACCTGGCCCGTGCAGACTGGCCGCGATGAGATTTGGCCTCCGCGCGGAAGCAAAAAAGACGAGGTTTCCCACGTCCTTTTCGCCTATGCGAGGAATCTAGGTAGCCTTGGGAAGAGTTTCGTTTGCACGCGACGACTTCAATTTCGCCACGAGGCTGTCAAATCTCTCCCCGAGGACGCTAGGTAGTTCCGGCAAAACGCTCTTTATGTAAGTCTCAGCGGCTACTCGCGCAGATGCTATGTGGCCGACCAGCGCTAGCGCATCCGCATTTGGCAATTCGACTTCTGATTGTGGCCAGTAAGCGTCCAACGCCACGGTGACGCCCAGCTTGTGTCGGGTCAGCCGCCAGATATCTTTCGTGGCCGATTCGACGTCAGCCGCCGTACCTTCGGCGCCCAGAATTACAAGGGAAAGCGCTGCTCGAAAATTGTCGAGGTGGTTAAATCCAAGCGCTACGTCGTGATAGGCTATGGTGCGATTTTGCCGCGTGCCACCGAAGAAGCACCTTTCGATCAAGGTTAGCCGTAGGATCACAACTGCCGTATCGCGTGTTTCCGTTGCGTCATCAATAAGGAATACATACGGGCGATGTTTGGGTTTCAACAATACCAAGTCCATGGTAGCTCCTCATGATCGGCGGTCCTGTCCGTCATTCCCGCGCAGGTTTTCGATCGAAGAGTGCGGAATGCACTTCTCCGGTGGTCAGCAGTGAAGGCAAAGGTCATCCGCAGCGAGGGATGAATCAGATTTTGTTGGTGAAGCCCCTCCCGCGAAATGTTTCGAGGGGTGACCACATAGAACAGCAATAGTAGGATTGCGATAGGATCTTCTGTGGCAAGCAGAGAATCCTATAACGCCTGTTTGAATTCGCCATGGCATTTCATGGCGCAGGCTCTTCGGTCTTTTCAAAGTCCTCAGCGCTGGCAGCAGCCACGTCAGCCTGGATACTTTCCGGCCAGATGTCGCCGATCTCGCCAAGGATGACCTTGATCTCGTCCTCGGTGACCTTTCCAGTGACAGGGCAGGGTGAAGGATCGACCAGTGCCTTGACCAATCGGATATACAGATCGTCGGGTTTGTAAGTGCTCATTGCAGCCTCTTGGTTGATGAGTGAAACCCGACTCGCACAAGCCGAATCGGGTTTCAAGAGGGGCTGCAGCGAGCGTTGGTCCAAAAATGTAAGTGCTGACTTATACGCCGGATGGAATTCGTGAATCCCATCAAGCGAAGTTTGTAAGTTCTGGCTTTCATCGCGGTCTGAAACTATTTTTCGTCCTCCCGCATGATCCGCCGGATTTCGGTATAGGCCGATTCCGCTTCCCGGCGCAGGGGATGGTTGATCGTGAAGGTGCGAGGGCCGATGATCTTTGCGACGGCCCGTTGATTACGCATTGCGTACATTGCCCAGCCATCATCGCAGGGGGATTTGAACAAAAGCTGCTTGTGTCTGCCGGGGCTATCCCACTCGCCCCAAGCTTCTTTCATGGCCTCTCTGAGAGCCTCATGCCAAGCTGGATCGGCAGCAAATGCCCCATGAACGTGAAGGCGTCCTTTTTCGTCAACATCGATGGCGAACCAGTAGGGTATGGCAAGTCCGGCCCGGTTTAGCTTTTGAGCAAAAGACCGCTTCAATGAGTCCAGGAAGCCATTAGACTGACATAGCGCTTTCGCGGCCGCTTTGGGCGTTAAATTGAAGGTGAACGCAACGGGAGGCGTTTCTAGAAGCTGTAAGGCCACGCTGGCGGAGAACACCTTCACAGTGTCACTGGCTAGCTCCCAAACGGGAATGAGATTGTCGTTCGCTGGGGTAGGGGGTTCGTCCGCTATTGAGGGGTAGGATAGAGAGGGTGATGGATAGCCAACTGAAGATCCATAGGCGGACGGATCGTCGCTTGGTACAAAACTCCTTATCTTTGCGATGATTTTAGCGTCATTTGCAGGCGAACGGCGCTGCCGAGCGGAAACGTTTTTTGACCGCGGGCTTGAAACATTTTTCGACCGATCAAGAGTACTATCTGAAACATTTTCCAACCGCCCTGCGCTAGATGGCGGAGACGCAGCTTGGTGCAAAATTGTTTTAGAAACCTCCTTGGGGGGCGCCGGAACGTTTTTGGACATCTGTTCGATTCCGTCGATGTCGTCCGCCGTCATCGCCTCGATCACTTCCTCGTAGCTTTCGGTGCCTGCCAGAGCGTCGATGTCCAGATTGGCTAATAGTTCGTCTAGATCGTCCCGCGAAGCTCGCTGGCTGTTGGGATCGCTCTGCGAAATTGGGCCACACGACTCAACTGGGCGCGGACTTTGAGCATCGAGGTCCCGGTGGCAAAAGGACGAATTTGTGCTGTTCTGTGGGTCGAGCCTTCCTGACGGTCTGTTTTCTTGATCCTCGCCCCCGAGATCGGACGAATTATTGCTATAATGAGAGTTATTAGTGCGTGACGAAACCACGTGCTTTCCTTTCGAAACGGCCATGCCCTTCGCTGAGGGTATGGCCTTTTTGTTACCGTCAGGCCTGGTCGGCCAAGATCCGAGTTGGATCTCAAGTTTCCAATATAGCGAGAATCTCTCGGGCTCCGTTTGGCGATCTCAGGCTCTTCGCCGCGGCCGACTAACGGTGATCGACCCGGATCGCACAATGGAACGTGGCTCTGCTGATTGCTGAACCGGCAGTTCAGGCCAGGCCAACGGCGCGAGGCAATACATAAGAACGAGCGCCAAGCGAACCGGTTCATGCTCGGCGAGACACTGGATCGCGATGGTTATTGCTCATTACGACGCGAACCAAACGATATCCAATCGAGAACTAAACGATATCTAATCGGCTTTCCGCTCAAACCAGGCTGATCCACACGACTGTCCGGCAGAACCAGCGCGTAACCAGTCCTTGTTCGGCGCGAACTAACGAGCCAACCACAATAACTAACCGCTTACTGCTGACCTCCAGGCACGCAAACGAGTTAGTTCCGTCCCCGAGGTGCCAGAACCAACGACTAACCAACGACTAACCAACGATGATCTACTGAATAACGAAGTCGGTTAGCGCGTTGGAAGTCGAAAAGCGTTTTAATCCAGGCACCGTGCTCCAAGGATAGGGAGCAAAAAGTCTCGGGGACCCAAAAGGCACTGGGATTAGGACTGAGCAAACTTTCTATGACTTCGACCAGATCGCCTGCTGACAGCCGGAAGGGTAGTCCCCGGATCGTTTTAGGCTTCGCGGCCTTAAGTGCGCTCGCTGGAACAAAGACCCCGGTTTCACGCGCAAAGCGGACGTAACCGTCGCCCCTGCTGATGTCTGTTGTTGAGGGAAAAGCGGACAAGAGCAGGGCACTCGCCGATTTCCGCTAATGGACCCATTTCGGAAATCGACCCTAGTCCGGCAGCGGCCCGATATGCTTTGATGCGTAGGGCTGAATTTACAAACCTAGGGTATCTCGGATGGCGGGGGAGCTAGCCTTCAAGGACGAGGCGGCGGCGGAGTACGACCGCGCCTTCGCGCACGTCACCGCGCATTTCATGCCCTTCCTGTTGCGGGCCGCGCAGGTTGCACCGGGTATGCACGTCCTTGACATCGCGACGGGCACGGGGCTTTCGGCCGAGGCGGCGCTCGCCGCCGTCGGCCCCACCGGCCATGTCATGGCCGCTGATGTCTCGCCGGCCATGGCCGAGAAGGCGCGTGAGCGTCTTGGCAAAGCGCCGAACGCTTCAGTCTCCGTGGAGGATGGGCAGGCGCTTTCGTTCGCGGATTGCAGTTTCGACGTAGTACTGTGCAATCTCGGGCTGATGTTCTTCCCCGATCCGGTGCGGGGCCTCTCCGAGTTTCGTCGCGTGCTTCGCCCCGGCGGTCGTGTGGCCGTCTCGGTGAATACCGTTGTCGAGCGCTCTTACAACCACCAGATAAACGTAATCATAGCACGACATATGCCAGGTTTGGCCGAGGCGGTCACTCGCACTTTCGCGCTCGGCGAAGCGTCGCGGCTCACGTCTCTCTTCAATGAGGCTGGCCTGGTGGACATCGAGACCCATACCGTGAGGCACACCTTCGTGCTGTCGTCATTCGATGCCTATTACGGCCCCTTCGAGCGCGGTGGGGCTTCCACTGGCCAGGCACTCGCCGCATTGCCGGAGGAGATACGCCGCGCCGTGCGGGATGAAGTGCGACGCGACCTCGCCGACAGGGGTGGTCCTGTCGAGGCGGAGGCGGAGTACCGGATCGCCAGCGCGCGAAGGTAGCGGATGCGGAACAATCGAAACTGTTCATCCAGAAGGCGCGTGAGATCGGTGCGGATGAGCAGGATTCATCCGCAGACACCGAGCTTGGCCAGCTTCACAAAAGACCGCCCGCGCCGCATCCAACCAAATCTCGGCCCCCGGAAAGCGACACCCGAGACTAGAGCGTGTTATGAACCAGCGGCAAGTATAGCGGCCTGCTTGAGCATGACGCAGTCGAACGCGACGATGTGCAGACCGGCCAAAGTGCGCGCGGCCTGGCGCTCGAACTCGCCGCGGAGGACTGAACAACAATACCGTTGGGAGTAACGCCATGTCTCGGCGCCGGCATGAACCATGTCGTCAGCATCAAGACCTATCTGACAGACCTCGGTCCCTACGCTGTGTTCTCACGCATCCGCGGAGAGTTCTTTCCGAAAGACCCGCCCACGAGCACCGCCGTGCAGGTCGCCGGCCTGCTGCTGAACGCGAAGATCGAGATCGATGCCGTCGCCTTCCTCCCCGCTGGCACCGCCGCGTGGCACCCCGGGCGGCCATTGGTTGCAGTACAATTACCGGAGCAATTCGGTGCTCTGCCTTGTGCGAGGTGCAGGAGCTTCGAGGTCTGGGACGACGCCTTCTGGCATATAGCGGGCGACGAATTTGAAGTTGGTTCGGTCGCAAACTACTGGGAGGACGCGATCGACAAGATCCCGACTATTAGCAAAGATGCGAACTTCATTTGATGCTCCTGTTTGAGATTGCCGCGGATCCGAAGTGGCGCTTTGGGAGGCCATTTTGTGCCCTCGGCTGATTCGACGACAACTAGGGATCTCCCTTGGCGCAGTGCAGAACGGTTGTTGGGGCAGATGAGTAGGTGGCGTCCGCGACGCGCAGGTCCGGAATGCTGTCGCGACCGTAGGGCAGCGGTAGCTTCGGCCATGGTGTGACCCGGTCGGCAGCTGCGGGCCAAGCATCAAGCGGGTGAACCGATCGATGGGGATATGTTGCTCCGGAGCCACACGTTGAACAATTCCGATATTTTCACAATCTTCGCGTGTTGCCGCACAAGTAGCATGATGTTTCATAGCAACCGCCTTGCAAAGATCCAAAATTTATAACGGGTGCCAATTTTTAGCGACGGGGGACGTACCATGTCCGCGAAACGAATGAGTCTTGCCTTCGTAAGTGTCTTGTTATTGAGCGCTTGTGGGACGTACGTTCCGGACACTCAAGATTTCCCGGGTAATCAGGGCGACCAGCAATTACTGGTGGCGGCAGTTATTCAGAGTATTCACTGCGAAGTTTCGAACGCCATCTCCGATATCTACGATAAAGTAAAAAAATATCCTGCGATGACGCCAGTGGCGAAAGCCCTTGATAACTGGGGGATGCAACTGACCCTCTCGTTAAAGACGGAAGAAAAAGGAACGCTAAATCCGACCGTTGCTTGGACTCCTCCAAATCCGGCCACTGCGCTTTTTTCCCTGGCTGGTGGAGCGACATTATCTGCGGACGCAATTCGAACAGATAAGATATATTTCTATTACAGAGTGAAAGATTTGAAAAACCGTCATTGTCGGGCCGGAGTGCAGCCAACAGGTCCTGTTTCCTCGCCACTTATCCAGACCAATTTGAAATTTGGTGATTATCTTTTTGACACACTTATTCCAGTTGGCAGTGGTGATTTAGACCTCCCAACGTCGCCAAATGGTCCGCTGAAGCAAAACGTACTTTATTATGAAGTCAGCTTTGAGATTACAACGACCGGTACCCTGAACCCTGCTTGGACGTTTACGAGAGTATTGGTGAATCCCGCTGGCACATTGGCGTCGGCCTCGAGAGACCGAACACACGATCTACAAATTACGATGGGTCCAGGCGATAGCAGTGGTCTAACGGGAACGGCCGCAACGGCTCAGCTTTCGGGCGATGTTGGACAGTCAGTGGCAAATAGCCTGAGGACAGTTATTGGACGTTGAATTTTTCAGGAGGGGAGTAAATTTCAATGGCAAAAAAAGCGAAGAAAGCGAAGAAAGCCAAAAAAGCGGCAGCAGCTCCGCGTATGAACGCACGGTTCGATCTGGCAGCGAACCATCCGGATAAAAGATACCCTGTCCATGGTGATGATGACCATGAAATACTCTGTAAGTGGATAGAGGGCCGTACACAGTGTAGGCAGGTTCCTACGGGTGGAGATTGGCAGCCTTAACATGTTGCACCCGCTGCTGCTCGATACCTTGCTCGGCAACGAAGGATCCAGTCGCCGAGCACGCCGGGAGACGAACCACGACAATGCTGCTTGCCGATTGTCACCATGTCCTGCCGCCGCATCCCGCCGAACAGAACTTAAAGTATATTAAGAAGATCTTGCAAGCCATTGAAATAACTAACGTTATGATGAAAACGCGGCTCTAAATGCCTCATCCGATGCGTCCGTGTGGATAAGGGCGATGAGGACATCGCGGTAGAACTTCCGGTCTTGCCAGTAATCTACGTGACACTTGCCCGGTATGCGGTACCAGCGAGGACGCTCAACAATTTTGCGATAGAACACGAGTCGCGCGCTGATTGGGTCCATCGGTGAAAAAACATTTACCCAATGCACCTTATCGTGGATTGGCGTGGTGCCGGAGGCTTCGATTATTGGATCTCGCGCCAGGAGATCCGGCAGCAGACGGAATCCGCGCTCTTCTTGGAGAATGTGCCGTCGAAATGTCTCGTAAACCTTGGTCCTGGTCCGGAAGAAATACAAAACTTTATTCAGTGGTGAGCCGAAAGTGATGAGGGTCGTGAGCTTAGCAAAATGCTTATCGGTAATCGGGACCGTGTGTGAAAGAGCGACTTCGTCCTCGCGTACGTCTCTCTCGCGGGAGAACTGAGCTTCCGTGCGCAGCAAGGTGATCGCATCATATGCGATCACCGAACCTAGCGAGTGCCCAGCGATCGCAACTGACGCGTATTGCTCCTCGCGCAGAAGGTACCGGACGCGGCTTGTCGCCTCCCTGAGGAGGGCCGCTCGGGTCACAAAAAACGCCGAATTCTCGTTAGCCGTCGTATAAAGCGCGATGTCGGCAACGTAGTCAACGAACACGCGCTTTAACGCAAACGCAATTAAGAGCAAGAGGATTACGATACCCAACTCGGTCTTTAGCAGTTGGGAGAGGAAATTGTGAACAACCGGAGCGGGGAAAACGGCACCAGGAGGTGAGGGAAGAGAGATCCAAATGACAAGAGCGACAGCAACAACGAGTGCTAGAAGCGAGAGAGGCAAAAACCAGAGGCGAGCCTGAAGTTCTGCATGCCATTGCGCGCTTGCCTCGTCTGATAAGCTTTTTGCACCCGCCATCGCTCCCTTCAGAAGCCCAGTGAAAGGATTTTTTTCTGCATCGTAGGCGCGGCTTGCGGCCCGACCGACCCCGTCTTGGGGAGGACCGTTCTTGCGGAGCTCCCAGAGATCGCCGATCTGCTCAGGGATCGACAACCCGAGCCCGATCGCCGCGATTGCCGCAACAAGCGCCAAAGCAGCCGTAGCTCCGCCGGACCAAGTCATGAGACTTGGCAGCATCGGGGCCAATGCGTCGAGGATCTGTTTCGCCAGCGCGCTTGATTGACTAACGAGGCTGGCCGCGAGCCATACGAGACCAAAAGCAACGAGCGGCACATAGAGGAGCCGCCGGAGTTCGCGCCCAAGTTCGAGGAGTTGATGACTTCGGTCCATTCCGCGGCGCACCACGAGTGGGATGTTGAATGCGAGGCGGCGCACGGGCGTGAACCCAGTGGCGAGAAGCCAGCGAGCGACCTGTGCAAAGGACGCTTTGCCTTGGACAAGTGGCGCCCAGTAGAACTCGTGAACGTCAAGTCGAAAGTATGCTGTCTCTCCTTCGCGTTTGAAGGCTTCAATCATAAAGCTGTTGTCGAGGGCCTCCTCCCGGCGGAAAAAGCGATGCGTTGTGGTCACGCTCAAGCCGTCAAGCCGGAGCGCGTCTCTTAGACCATTCACGAAACGGTCGAGCGCCTGAAACGGCTGTTGTGGTCCGATACCATGAATTACAAGAATCGCCTGCACCGGCGGGCTGGCCGGCGGCGCTTCCTGCGTTGTTTCTAGTCCGTTGACGTTTTCAGCCATGATGAGCTCCCATCAAACAAGGAGCGCTTGCCGCGTTCAGTAATGAGGTCCGGTGTGCCTAGGAGCCTGGCCTGAACAGCCCAAGAGCATGGCGGTTGCGGCGGCGATCAACCGCGAAAGCAGCAATCATCGGACGCTTCTAGAAAGCCTCCTGTTCGGTTCCGATTTAACTAGCTCGAATCGCTACGCACGAATGTGAGCCGGCTCACATCTCACATTCACTTGATACTCAGGAGCCTTCGGATGTCGCTCTGCTGCTTGCGCGCATTGGAATGCTGCGCGCATTGAACCATTGAACCGCCACCTCGTTAGCTTCCGCTTTACGGCCTCAGCGCGCCGTTCCGTCAGGGGCTCACGATGCGCGGCCTGGCGTGGGCCGCCGGTATAGCCCGCGATATCGCCGTCCCCCTCGTCTTCATCCTTGCCGCCGAACTTGTGGATCAGCGAACACAACAGCCAAGGGTTTGTGTCATTCAGTTTAGCGATGAGATCGGCTCCGCTCTTGGTGCGGACGATCTCCTCGTTGACCCCCTTAAAGACCTTCTCGATCTGCTCATCGAGCTCGGTGCGGTCGGTAATAACTAGCACACACGCGTCCTTGACGTGCTCGCGTACGCACGCAAACGAGTTAGTTCCGTCACCGAGGTGCCAGAACTAACGGCTAACCAACGATGATCTACTGAATAACCAAGTCGGTTAGCGCGTTGGAAGTCGAAAAAGCGTTTTGGCGGCCTTAAGTGCGCTCGCTGGAACAAAGACCCCGGTTTCACGCGCAAAGCGGGCGTAACCGTCGCCCCAGCCGATGTCTGTTGTTGAGGGGAAAGCGGACAAGGGGCAGAGCACTCGCCGATTTCCGCTAATGACTAGACAGGCTGTCTCGTCTGCGGGATCATGTAGCGCTACGCGAACCGGGGCGCCGCCATGGACGTCGGAGGTTGGCTGCGGAGGCTTGGCCTCGAACAGTATGAGGCATCATTCCGCGAGAATAAGATCGACGACACGGTCCTGCCGAGGTTGACGGCCGAGGACTTGAAGGATCTTGGTGTCGGATTTGTCGGACATCGTCGTAAGCTGCTCGACGCCATCGCAGCCTTGCGCGCTCAAGTAAGCGCACCAGCGCCGTCGCTATCCGATGCGCCTCAATGCCGCCAAGGACACCGCCGAGCGCCGCCAAGTTACAGTGATGTTCTCAGACTTGGTCGGCTCAACGGCTCTTTCGGCGCGCATGGACCCTGAGGACCTGCGCGAAGTCATTTCGGCCTATCAGAAATGCGTTGCCGAGACTGCGCACAGGTGCGGTGGGTTCGTGGCGAAATACATGGGCGACGGCGTGCTCATCTATTTCGGGTATCCTCAAGCGCATGAGGACGACGCAGAGCGAGCCGTGCGCGCAGGGCTGGAATTGATCGCTGCAATACGTGATCTGAAGACCCGCGCGGCCCTGAAGACACGTGTCGGGATTGCGACGGGACTGGTGGTAGTCGGCGACCTGATCGGGTCGGGTGCTTCTCAGGAGCAAGCAATGGTTGGTGATACGCCGAACCTTGCGGCACGCTTGCAGGGCGTTGCTGAGCCGAACAGCGTGGTGGTGGGCGAAAGTACACGCAAGCTCGTGGGCAGCTTGTTTGAGCTTGAGGATCTTGGACCACAGGAACTCAAGGGTATTTCAGGGCCTGTACGAGCCTGGTCGGCCCTACGACCGGCTTCAGTGGAAGGCCGTTTCGAGGCAATGCACGCGAGCGGCCTGACTGACCTCGTTGGGCGGGAAGAGGAACTCGACTTGCTGCTGCGACGGTGGTCGAAAGCCAAATCCGGCGAAGGACAGGTAGTGTTGCTCTCCGGCGAGGCCGGCATTGGCAAGTCTCGACTGACGGCAGCGCTGCTTGAACGTCTCGCTGCCGAGCCGCATACGCGCCTTCGTTATTTCTGCTCTCCGCAGCACACCGACAGCGCACTTTACCCGATTATCGGCCAGATGGAGCGCGCCGCCGGACTGGCACACGACGATAAACAGCACGCGAGGCTGGACAAGCTGGATGCCGTGCTCGCACAGACCTCGACCTCCATCCAGGATACCGCACTCTTTGCGGATATGCTGTCGCTCCCGAACGATGGCCGCTATCCCGCGCTCGACCTGAGCTCAGAACAGCGCCGGCAAAAAACGCTGGAGGCGCTCATTTCCCAGATCGAGGCGCTGACAACCCGCAATCCAGTGCTAATGATCTTCGAGGATGCGCATTGGATCGACCCCACGAGCTTGCAAGTGCTTGGCCGGGCGATGGATCGAATCGCAACCCTTCGCGTCCTGCTGATCGTGACGTTCCGGCTCGAGTTCGAGCCTCCCTGGATCGGACGGCCTTACGTCACAGCGCTCATCCTCAATCGGCTGGGGCAGCGAGAAGTCGCTGCCATGATCGACCGCGTTACCGGCAACAAGCCGCTGCTCGCGAGTATTCGTCAGGACATCGTGGAGCGCACCGATGGCATTCCATTGTTCATCGAGGAAATGACCAAGGCGGTACTTGAGGCGGGTGACCAGGAAGCTGCCGAGCGCGCGGTTACGTCTATCCCGGCGCCTTCTCTTGCCGTTCCCGCAAGCCTGCACGCCTCCCTGATGGCGCGGCTCGACCGGCTCGGTCCTGCCAAGGAGGTCGCACAAATCGGGGCGGCGATTGGCCGGGAATTGTCACATGCGCTAATATCGGCAGTGGCGCGTAAGCCGGAGGCGGAGCTGGAAGCAGCACTCAATAGCTTGGTCAGGGCCGGCTTGTTTTTCCGTCAGGGTGTCCCACCGCACGCGAGTTACCTGTTCAAACACGCTTTGGTGCAGGATGCCGCCTATGGCACGCTGCTGCGCGAGCCGAGACGCGCGCTTCACGCCCGGATCGCCGAAGCCATCGAAGGTCAATCCGCCGAGACTGCCGAGAGCCGGCCGGAGATCCTGGCGCATCACTGCACCGAGGCCGGCCTGATCGAGAAGGCCGCGGGCCTGTGGGGCAAGGCGGGACAGCGGTCGCTCGACCGTTCGGCGCTGGCCGAAGCCGCGGCCCAGTTCACGCGGGCGCTAGAGCAGATCGCGACCTTGACCGCTACGCCTGCGCTGCGTCGCGAGCAGATCAAGCTTCAGGTCGCGCTCATAACTCCGCTCATCCACGTCAAAGGGTACGCCGCTCCCGAAACCAAGGCGGTCATCGACCAGGCACATCTACTGATAGAGCGAGCTGAAGCCCTAGGAGAGCCTGTTGAAGATCAACTGTTGTTATTCTCCGTGCTCTACGGCTTATGTTCCGCCAATATTGTGGCGTTCAACGGCGACATTGTGTGCAAGCTAGCGGCGCAGTTCCTGGCGCTTTCCGGGACGCAAAGAGAGCCACGCATGGTCGGGCATTGCCTCATGGGCATTTCCTTACTGTTTACGGGGGACATCGCGGAAAGCCGGCCGCACTACGATAAGGCGATCGCGCTTTACGACCCTGCCAAGCATCGTCACCTGGCGGCACGTTTTGGTCTTGACCGTCGGGTGGCAACCCTATCCTACCGGGCGATAGCTTTATGGTTGCTTGGTTACCCGGAGGCCGCGCTCAGAGATAGCGATAACGCGGTCAAGGATGCGCGAGAGATCGGTCAAGCCGCCGCGTTGATGTTTGCTTTGGCTCATGCCGCGATTCCGAACGCCCTCTGCGGCAATTACAACGCGGCAACCGCGCTAGCCCAAGAGCTCCTTGCTCTGGCCGAAGAAAAAAGTGCGTTGATCTGGAAGGCGTGGGGAATGAAAAATCAAGGCCTCGTATCGGCCATGACGGGCGAAGCTTCAAACGCAATCCAACTGATCACCTCTGGGGTCATCGCATTCCGGTCGACGGGGGCAACACACTATATACCGTTTCGCTTATCGTACTTGGCGGCGGCTCATGCGGAACTCGATCAACTCGATAACGCTTGGCGCTGCATTGGCGAAGCGATGACGGCGATCGAAATAACCAAGGAAAGGTGGTGGAAGGCCGAGGTCAATCGGACCGCCGGGGAAATCGCGCTTAAGTCACCGCAGCCGGACGCCGCAAAAGCTGAAGCCTGTTTCGAGCGCGCGCTCGCGGTCGCGCGAGCGCAGCAGGCGAAGTCCTTAGAGCTGCGCGCAGCGATGAGCATGGCGCGGCTCTGGCGTGATCAGGGGAGGCGACTGCAAGCTCGCGAGCTGCTCGCTCCGGTCTACGGCTGGTTCACCGAGGGCTTTGACACGCTCGATCTAAAGGAGGCCAAGGCGTTGCTCGCCGAGCTGCACGACTGACAACGAGTTTTGATGCCCCGAATTTGTTGTAGTGCATGAGTCCGTTCCTGGCACGTTTCGGACATGCTGCGATGTCGGCTCTGAGTCCGCTTTCGGAGTAAAAACGGAAGTCCGATTTGGAGGCCGTCAGGTCAGTCTTTGACCCAAAGGCGACAAAGTTGCGCGGCTACAATTCGAATAGCGCCGGCACCGCGTGATGCGACTGGTAGAGAAAATGAACCGGCTCGCCGGGCGCGTGAACCGGACGGTTGCTTTTGAACAATCTTGACACAAGACAGCCCCTTTTCCTGTCCCTTCGCGGCGATTGAATGACACAATCATAACCCGCAATGGCGCATCAGTAATTTTGAGGAAAATTACGATGGGCACACGATTCACCACAGTCGTTGTAGTCAAAAACCCTGCGCTCCCGAACCGGGAAGGCGTGATGAGCGAGGTTGAATTGGATCTGATGCTGGTTGCCGTGAGAATGGCCATGGCAGCCGCCCCGCAGCAGGACGTTTTGAGCTTCAATAAACCGCCGAGAACCACCAACGACAACCAGCTGGCTTGGCCATTCATTCCGTTTCCGGAAGGCTGGTGCGCCTGTTGACTGCGCACGTGGCTCATCACCGTCGTCCCGCTGCACTCAAAGATGGGGCATTGGTACAAGCCTCGCTCGTTCCTTGTTCACATTCGCCTTGTTACTGTGGATTACGTTCTAGGATGCCAGGGGGAAAACGTGAAACTCAATTTTGCACTTGTTGGACTTGCTGCACTCGGTAGCGAATCGCTGGCGAAGCTTTTCCGCGAGGACTCGCCAATTCTAACCAGCGTGGAACCGTCGCCGACCACTTCGGTTGACCAACCGAATACCGTCAAGGCTGTGTTGGAAGATAACGTGATCGAGACTGTAGGCGATGGAGGCAATGCAACGATGGCAGAGCAACCATGCTCACCGCTGGGCGGATCGGATTTGGACACGGCGATCCGTCTCCGCTGGTCGCTGCGCGATATCAAAGCCAAGCGAACAAAATTGTCGCCTGTCAGCCCGGATGATCTGAAGAGGCTGACTGAGCTTGGCCTTATCGAAACGTACGATGAAGAACCCATGCTTACCAATGAGGGAATGAAGGTCATCGCGCACTCGATTGCACCTGAAAGCGAAAAGGGGGAATAAACGTTCTTGCGCGCTCGGGTTGCCGAACACTGCTCGGGCGAAAGGCCGCCGCCGAACTGGGGTGAACGCCATGGCCGATCATGAAGTCCAGCCCGCAACATCAGCTATTGGTAAGGTGAACTGGGGCAAAATCGCAGCCAGCTCCTGTGCTCCGTTGAAGAGTGAGGCCGTTAAACTTACCAATTTGTAAAACAGTTTTGACTTGAGGCTCTACGGCCGGATGCCTATCTGCTCAGCAGATTGACCGTACACTGAGCAGATGATTATGAGGCTACCATTCGACATTTTTGCTTACATCGAAAGCATCCCGAAACTCGAAGATCACCCGCGCAAGGATAACCCACGCCCCGGCGATATGGCTTGGTTTGGCCAGCGCTACGATTTTAACGGGCTGATGGTGTGGACCGGCGGCAGGTGGGTGTTTGCCGTGACACCGGACGACTGATGCACTTACTGAGGGTGATCGCTCTACCTCATTGCGAGCTTGGTCGTGCTCTCGGGATACCCCTCAACGCCACCGATCAAATACGCTCGCCTTAGCGTATCGCGCCGAACGGCCTCTCGGATTCGATCGTGATGCTGTTTGAGTGGCCGGTCCAATGGTTGACATGCAGGGCAAGCCGGATGTGATTTTCCTGATCTTCAGCTCTTGGATTCGATCTTCGCTCATTGCTCTACTCTCTTTGGTTCATTTCCGAATATCGATTACATCAGACGCTCTTGCGCGATCGTTCCAGCCGCAGCCTCAATCTCGCGCTTGCGGCCCATGACGGCAGCGACGAACCTTTCGGCTGTCTTGGAAGCGACCTTGGCGCCGAGGACCTGCGACAGGTGGAATTCGAGATTTGTGCGCATCGCAAGCCGATAGGACGGTCCGTGGTCATTATTGTGCGAAACGATGTGGTCCCTTTTCATCAGCATCGATACTTTTCGGACGTGGCGCGATGTCCGCTCTGAGTCCGCTTTCAAGGGTAGAGCGGAAGTCCGACTTACGGGCCGTCAAGTCAGCTTTGGACCCAGGCTGTGTGAAAACGCGCTTGAGCCAAGGACGCGCAGAATTGTTTTCTCAATTGCCCTCTCCTAACGGAAGTTGCCAGCGCAATCGGTTTTCCCCAACGGCGAAATCGAGACAGAAATTCCACGTGTAAGTTCAGCGTCGCAGCGAGGCGGCGTTACTCTCTCATTCCGGGAGGCCCGCCCGGGCCAATGCGGAGCAATACCGCTCGCGCGCCTCGTCGTCGCGGAACGGAAGCCAGCGCGTGGCGGTGACCGTCACCCCCGGGACGAGTCGCCGCATTTCGGCAACCTCGCGTTGTGCTTCCTCCAGTTGGCCCGATGCGGAGAGGTTGCCGGCCAGGACTCTATGGGCACCCATAAAGCTTGGGTTGCTTTGCACGGCGCGCCGGCCGTAGTCGATACCCTCCCGGTAGCGCCCGGCGATGAATGGCGCGATCGCCACTTGCGCTAGCCAATTGCCTAAACGGGGGTCGCGTGGACTGAGGCGGATGGCGCTATCGAATGCCTCCTTGGCCTTTTCGTAATCGCCGCAAAACGCCAACGCGCTGCTGTAGCGCGCGAAGCCATTTGCCAAATTGGGATTCAGCGCTACAGCCTGGCGCAAGACGTCGAGCCCCTCATCGAACTGTCTCGCGGCAAATAAGCCGTAGCCGAGACTCGCCAGCGCATCGGCATCGGAATTGTCCTCCTGCAAGGCTAGGCGTGCTGCCTTGATGCCTTCGGCGATCGATGCTTGGGGCGATTGCGAGTATGCCCACCAACCCTCCGACACATGACAGAACGCCAACATCGCCAAAGCTGCGGTATTTCGGCGGTCGAGCAGCAATGCGCGCTGGGCTAACTCGCGCGCATCGGCGATATCCGCGGGTCCGGCAAGCGCAAAGGATTGACCGGCGCGCAGCGTAAGCTCCCAGGCGTCCAGATTTTGCGGGTGCTTCCGGCTGACCCGTTGCATTTCCGCGATCGCGAAGGCCGGGGTCACGGCGGCAGCGATCGTGTTGGTGATCTCGTCTTGCAGATCGAAGATGTTCTCCAATAGACCGTCATAACGGTCCGCCCAGACGTGATTGCCGGATTCGGCGTCGATCAACTGCGCGGTGATGCGGATCCGCTCGGCTGCCTTGCGCACGCTGCCTTCCAGGACGTAGCGGACACCAAGCTCCCGCCCGATCTTCTTGATGTCGATCGCCTGGCCCTTGTATGTGAACGAGGAATTCCGCGCTGTCACATGGAACTGACGGAACCGCGCCAGCGCCGTTATGATGTCCTCGGCGATGCCATCGGCAAAATAGTCCTGCTCAATGTCGCCGCTCATGTTCTCGAAGGCAAGCACCGCGATTGATGGTTTGTCGGGCAGCGCGAGCGTCGGTTTCCGGGCATCGGGCGCGGCCGGGGATGACGCCCGCCCGGCCCCCACGTCGATCCGATAGACGCGCACAGGGCGCGCGATGTTCTTTAACTTCTTGTCGCCGAGATCGAAGACTTCCAACGCTATTTTATCGCGCACCTGGCGATAGGCATCCACGGAAAGGCAGATCCCGCCGGGTTCCGCGATGCCTTCCAAGCGCGCGGCAATGTTCACGCCGTCGCCCATCAGATCGCCGTCGCTTTCGACCATCACATCGCCCAAATGTATTCCGATCCGGAATTCGATGCGCCTATCCGGCACGACATTGGCGTTGCGCGCCGTCATGCCACGCTGAACGTCCAAGGCGCAGCGCACGGCATCGACCACGCTGGCGAACTCGATTAGCCTGCCGTCGCCCGTGAGTTTGACGGTCCGGCCGCTATGGGCAGCGATCACGGGTTCGATTAGCTCTTGCCGGAGCGCCCGGAGCCGCGAGACCGTGCCTTCCTCATCCGCGGCCGCAAGCCGGCTATAGCCGGCCACATCGCCGGCGAAAATCGTCGTCAGCCTTCGGGCGATCTCGGGCATCATGCCCCGCGATTCCGGCTTGGACCGGGAAAGAAGCCGGAATGTTACCGTAAACTCGCCGAGAAAGCCATGATCGCCCCACGCTCTCATTGTACTGGTCGGGCATCGGCAGATAGCCGCCTCTAATATTAGATCGTAAACTGGCGGCAGTTCACCTGGAAGGCCTTGATCTTTCCTCGGTCGAACTACCGCTTCTGGTACGAAACGGACATGCCATCGCAGTCGCCGCATTTCCGCTCTTGAGGGACGAACGGACTTGGCTCGGAGGAGGTCCGAGGTCTGAAAATGACCCATAACGGTCATCGGTTGCGGTAACGAAACCGCATTATCCCACTATCGAAGTGTCCGCTCGACCGGCTACGATGCGGCCTCGAAACTTGGGCAGTGGACATGAAACGACGCGAGTTCATCACGCTCTTGGGTTGCACGGCGATAGTGTGGCCGGTCGCGGTGCGCGCGCAGCAGCCGGAGCGGATGAAACGAATCGGCGTGTTGATGGGGATCGCCAATGACGCCGAAGGGCAGGCCCGTCTCGCGTCCTTTCTTCGGGGACTTCAGGAGTTAGGCTGGACGGACGGCCGAGACGTCCAGATAGAAACACGATGGGCGGCGGGGAAGGCTGATGCCGCTCGGACCTATGCGGCCGAACTGGTTGAGCTCGCCCCAGATGTCACTTTGACTGCTACTACAGTTGCATTCGTGGCGATGCAGCGGGCAACCCAGTCCGTTCCGATCGTATTTGTGCAGGTTGTCGAGCCAGTGAAAAGCGGATTAGTCAACAGTCTTGCACATCCAAATGGAAATGCGACCGGGTTCACAAGCTTCGAATACGCGATAGCGGGCAAATGGCTGGCGACTATTAAGGAAATTGTTCCGAGCGTCGTGCGTGTCGCGGTGGTTCACAGCCCGGAGGATCCCTCTTCGGCTGGGTATTTGCGTGAAGGCGAGGCGCTAGCCCGCGTACTCGGTGTGGAATTAGTCCCGGTCGGTGCGCACAACATCGCCGAGGTCGAGCGTGCACTGGATGAGTTCGCGCGCAAACCAAATGGCGGTTTGATCGCGTTGCCGAACGCATTTACCGCGGCTTATCGTGAGCAGATCGTTGCTCTCGCAGCCTTGCACCACTTACCGGCGGTCTACCCGCTTCGATATTACGCAACGTCAGGCGGCCTCGTGTCATACGGGTTCGACAATATTGAACTTTATAGACGTGCGGCGTCGTATGTCGACCGCATCCTGAAGGGTGCAAAGCCGAGCGATTTGCCGATTCAGCAGCCGATAAAGTTCGAACTGGTCGTTAATCTCAAGGCGGCAAAGTCGCTCGGCCTGACCCTCCCTGAGTCCTTTCTGGTACGTGCCGATGAGGTGATCGAGTGAGATCGGTCCCGTACTTCCGGTATTGGCACGAAACCGACATAGCCGGCCTGGTCGGCAATGTCCGGTCACGGGGGTAGAACGGAAGTCGGATTTCGGGGGCGGCAGGTCCGTTGAGGACCCGCAACGGACATTGGCCTCAAAGTTTTCAGATTCATGGGTTTCCCGAAATTCAAAGTTCCAAGATTGTCGGTGCAAGCTGAAGTTCCGCTCGCAGGCTGGCTGTGCTACGGACAGGTATGAGTTCATCATCGGATCAAGGCGAACCCCTTGAGCGGAAGGCCGGCAACAATAGTCCCGAGGATTTGACCGGGCGCGCGCTCCGTTTGCGGATTCGGCAGCAAGAATTGCTCGCCGAACTCGGAGTCCTAGCCCTACAAGGCACGAGCTTTATCGGTATGCTCAATCACGCCGCGCAAATGACTGCGGAAGGGCTGGGTGCTGAGTTCTGCAAAGTATTGGAATATATTCCCGCGGAAAATCGTCTGCTCGTTCGGGCCGGCGTCGGCTGGGACGAAGGCGTTATTGGTCATGCCACTGTTGGGGCCGACCTGGCTTCGCCCGCTGGTTATGCCTTACAAACCGGCAAGCCCGTAATTTCCAATCATCTCGAAAAAGAGCAGCGGTTTAGAACCCCGGAATTGCTTGTTGAGCACGGCGTCCGCCGCGCGATGAACGTCATTTTGCAGGGCGATGGCTCGCCGTTTGGTGTACTCGAAGTCGATAGTCGATCCGAAGGCGAGTTCGGCGAGCATGACGTTGCTTTCCTGCAAGGCGCAGCAAATATCCTGGGCATGGCAATCGAGCAGCAGCAATACCAGCGCAAGCTGGAAGCCGCGCTCGACCGTCATCAGATTTTGCTCAAGGAGGTCAACCACCGGGTAAAGAACAGCCTGCAAGTGGTGTCCAGCATGCTTCACCTGCAGGCGAACGCCGTCGGTGATCCGGCCTTGAGCGAAAGACTGATGGAGGCATCCACCCGCATTTCCGCCGTCGGTCGGGCTTATAATCGCCTCGCGTACAATGCCGATTATGAAAACATAGATTTGGTGGCATATTTGAGGGAGGTGATCGACGATGTGAAATCCACGGTCGCTCCCTGCGAAGTCCAGTTCGATGCACCTAAGGAACTTCAATTCGCCGCCGACCGCGCCATCCTCTTAGCCTTGATCATCAACGAACTGGTGTTGAACGCCGGCAAATATGCCTATCCTGAAGGCGCTCAAGGAGCAATCTGGGTACGGCTCGTCCAAGAGGACAAGACGACTGTCTTGATTTCGGTCAGTGACGAAGGAGTTGGACTGCCCTCCGACTTTAACCCTGCGACCAGCAAGCGGCTCGGCACGCGCCTCGTCAACGCGATGGCCGAGCAGTTGGGGGCCGAATTGACACGGCTTAAGCCGACGCATGGCACCCATTATACTCTGCTTGTCCCGTTGCAGGCGGCGCCCTCCAATTAATTGCCACCATTCCAAGGCCGGTACTGACGCTGGGGAAGAAAGCCCGAGCGGCGATTGCCGATGTCTGCTATTGGCACATCTCGGACATGCCGTGATGTCCGACTTGAGTCCGCTTTCGGGTGAAGAGCAGAAGTCGTATTTCAGGTTTGTCAGGTCGCCTTTTGACCCATTCCGGACCTCCGGCAGGCGACGTTCACTCAATCCCTCAGTTGAAGTGGGCGGCCAGCGCAGCTAAATGGAGATGGGGCGCTCGCGGGGCCGTTTAACGACGCAGAAGACGTCATAGAGAACTGAAAACGGGCCTAGGCCGGATCCATGCCCTTGGACTTGAGCACGGCGGCGCCCGTCGGACTTGTCAGGAGCTCGATCAGCGATTTAGCCGCTGCCGGATCCTTACTCATGGATCCGACGCCGACAGAAAAGACCATCATACTGTTCAATTCACCGGGCAGAGGGCCGACCACTTGAGTCCCCGGAACCGCAGCAATTTCCGAGGCCTGTGCCACGCCCATCTCGACTTCGCCCTTTGCGACGAGTTCGCCCGCCTGGGCATTCGGTACTAGAACGGTCTTGGATTTCATCTGATCAGCGATGCCGAGACGATCGATGACCTTGGCGAAATAAACGTCACTTGCGCCACCCTTCGCTGGATCGGCGTAGGAGATCGACTTGGCGGCGAGAAGCGCGGTCTTCAGCTTTTCTGCTGTGCTGATATCTGGCTGCGGCGCACCGGCACGTACCCCGATGGCGACATAAGAGCTCCCCACGTTGACGATGCTACCCTGGGCAACCTTGCCCTGGGTTTGCAGATCGTCGAGGACCGGGCGCGACAGGATCATCACATCCGCGGTTTCGCCCGCATCGATCCGCTTCTTTAGATCTGCGATCGTGCTGTAGACGATCATTAGCTTGTTGCCACTGCTACTCTCATACTTCGGTGTGAGCTCGGCGAGAGTAGGGGTGAGCGCGACCGTGCTTAAGACCTTGACCTCGGCGGCATGCGCACGGGGGGCTGCAGCTCCCAGAGCTAACAGGAGCGAACATTCGACCGCCGCCGCAAAGGCGGCCCGTCGCGAGAAAAGTCCTCCTATCATAGCTTTCTTGCCTCCCAGTTGGCTTACTCCTAAGCATAACCGAAGCGCTGTCGGAGTAATAGCTGTCGCGTGCCCTAGGTCAGCTTGTGGCACCTTTCGGACATGCCGCGGCAGTCGTCACATGTCCGTTGTTGAGGTAACAACGGAAGTCGCATTTCAGGGCCGTCACTTCTGGTTTTGACCCACAACGGACTCTAGCGAATGACGTCAAGTCTAAGGCCGAGCCTCGGCCCAGAGATCAGCCAAAGTCTTCACCGCCCGTCGGCCATGCGAAATCTCGACCTCGCGCAGTGTCAGCTCGGGGCGAAGCCGCCGGGCTGAGATCAGAGAGATCTTGGCAGCGTCGGTCTGTCCAAGGGCGGCGTGCGCGAGAGTTTCGAGGAGCGGCGGCAAGAACAACCGCGGATCCCGGCGCGCCGCAAGTCTCGCCTCTTCGAGCGCCTCGGCTGGTCGTTTGGCCCGCAGCAAGAACCCGCCGAGTGCCCATCCCCAGAATGCCAGTTTTCGGTCGCGCGGACTGAGTTTGATCCCGTGCCGCATACGAGCGATGCCCCCGTCCAGATCGCCTGATAAAGCCAGTGCCGCGCCAAGGGCGACCTGAGCCTGGGCATTGCTGGGATCAAGCTCGACGGCCTGTTTCAGGATTTCCGCGCCGCGACTGGTGTCGCCGAGATCCGAAATGGCGCAGCCGGCGTAGCCCAACACTTCGGAGCTGCCGCTATCGTCGGCGATCGCGAGCTCAGCGGCGGCAACGGCTTCTTCGTGTAGTGTCTCGGAACATTCGATCAATGCGGTATTTTGCGCGAGCGCCATGAGAAGAGCGAGCTGCGCACGCGCCAACGCAAAGTTAGCGTCAAGCTCGAGTGCGTGCTGTAGGAACCCACGCGCTTCCGCCACGGATCGCGCGTTCCAGCCATTGGCGGCCAACACGCCGGCAGCCTGATGGTAGAAGCCCCATGCCCCGATGTTCTCCGGTCGTTGTCGCCGGATCACCGCGATCTCGGCCCGGGTCAGCGCCGGCTGCAATTCGACGATGATGCCACGCGCAATCTCGTCCTGGAGGTTGACCGCGTCGCTGCGCTCTGCATCAAATTGTCCGGACCACAGCACGCGACCGCTCGCCGCATCGGCCAGTTGGGCAGAGAGGCGAATCTGCCCGCCAAGCGCTCGCACGCTGCCTTCGAGGATATAGCGGACGCCGAGCTGTTGCGCGATCGCCGATGTCGGTATATCCGGATTTCGAAATGCAAATGACGACGCCTTGGCTATCACGAAGAAGCCTGGCACGCGCGCCAGCAACGCGATGACGTCTTCTCCCAACCCATCGGCGAGAAATTGCAGCTCGCGTTCGTCAGACAAGACAGTGAATGGTCGAACCGCGATCGACGACACATCGGACGCGGCGTCAGATGATGGCATTGCAAGACCCGCCTTTACTCGCTCGGCATCGGCATTGTGGCGCTCTTCATCGTCGAACATGACCTGAAAAGCCTGCACCGGCCTTTCGATGTTCTTGAGTGTAAGAATTCCAAGATCGTGAAATTCGGCGGACACCCGGTTCACCACAGCGTCTCGTGCATTGCCAGAAATGAGGATGCCGCCCGGCGGCGCCCGCCCCTCGAGACGAGCTGCGACGTTCATTCCATCGCCATATAGATCATCGCCGTCAACGATGACATCGCCGACGTGAACACCGATCCGAAACACGATCCGTCGGTCGTCGCATCGATCGAGATTTGCTCTGGCCATCGCCCGCTGGAACTCGATTGCGGCGTTCAGCGCATCGACGACGCTTGCGAACTCAACCAGCACGCCGTCGCCAATTAGCTTGATGAGTCGACCGCCGTGGCGCGCCAAAGATGGTTGAAGCCGCTCGGTTCGGTGCTCGGTCAGCATCGCGAGAGTTCCGCTCTCGTCGCGCTCCATGAGGCGAGAATAGCCGACCACATCCAACGCCACTATGGCGGCCAGCTTACGCCGCTCTCGTGTCAATCTAGCTGTCCTTGTGTGTTTGGACGATCGTAGATCGGACCATCAACCAAAGCAACGCCGGAGTGGTGATTGGCCAATGTCTGCAATTGGCACTAAACCGACATGCCGATGCGGTCGCGACATGTCCGTTGTTGGGGGATCAGCGGACTTAGTTCAGACGCGGCCCCGAGGTCTGAAAACTCTGCCATCGGCCGCCTAAATTTGCTGTAACGCACAATACCTCTCACGCAACGATGTGCTAGGGTAGCAAATGCGACGGCGCGAGTTCATCACGCTCCTCGGCGGCGCGGCGCCCGCGTGGACACTCGCGGCGCGCGCGCAGCAGCCGGCGATGCCGGTCGTCGGACTGATCGGCGGCGGCGATATCTCGACGCGCTATGTCACTGCGTTCCGCAAAGGCCTCAACGAGACCGGCATCATCGAAGGCCAAAACGTCACGGTCGAATACCGCTGGCTGAAAGGTCAATATGATCTCCTACCGTCGCTCGTGGCTGATCTCGTCAGCCGCCGCGTTGCCGTGATTGCCACGCCCGGCAGCAACCCTGCGGCGCTTGCTGCGAAAGCCGCCACTGCAACGATCCCGATCGTTTTCGGCGTCGGCGAAGACCCGGTCAAGCTCGGTCTTGTTGCCAGCCTTGCCCGGCCGGGCGGCAACGCGACCGGGATTAATCTTTTCAACGTCGAGGTTGCGACAAAGCGGCTGGGCCTCCTGCATGAGCTGGTGCCCAAGGCCGTTCGCATCGCCGTGCTGGTCAATCCAGCCAATGCCACGACCGCCGAGTCCACGTTACGATACATACCGGAAGCTGCACGCGCCATCGGGCTACAAATTCTGGTGCTCAACGCCAGCACCAGCCGCGAGATCGATACCGCCTTCGCAACCCTTGTGCGCGAGCCGGCCGACGCCCTTTTCGTCGCACCTGACTCGTTCTTCATCAGCCGCCGCGTGCAATTTGCGAACTTGACGGCGCGCGACAGAATTCCGGCGGCTTATTCGGATCGTGACAGTGTCGAAGCTGGTGGATTGATGAGCTACGGAACCGATTTTACGGACATGTTCCGTCAGGTGGGCGTCTATACTGGCCGGATTCTCAGGGGCGAAAAGCCCGCCGACTTGCCGGTCTTGCAGTGGAACAAATTCGAACTCGTCATCAACCTACAAACGGCCAGGGCGCTCGGCATCGAGGTGCCAAACTCGATGCAATTGCTCGCCGACGAGATGATTGAGTGAGGGACTTTTTCTGTGGTGC